>CETN01019122.1_pt1 | contig 19393 bp, 18 predicted proteins | sample 531301 | NCBI WGS metagenome assembly CETN01 (sample SAMEA2622656, study PRJEB7988) | marine metagenome | isolation source: saline water (ENVO:00002010), including
GTCTGGATTGTGGGCTACACCGGCAGCGAGAACCGGCGGCGGGATACCGATGGACGCAGAAGCCAAGGGGTGGAGGTGGGAGGGCTCCTACTGGAGGAGGCCGGACGGCTCGAAGTTTCAGACTCAGTTGATCGATCAAGCGCGGATGTGGCGCACCCCGATGAACTCGGACTGGAAGAACATGGACACCGCGAACCAACTCAGCCTGTCAAAGCAGGTCAAAGATCCCGCTCTGTGGCCCACACCAACAGTCAACGGGAACTACAACGCGAAGGGAGCCAGCCAGAAATCGGGCGATGGTCTGGCAACGGCAGTGAAGAAGGCCGGAATGTTCCCGACCCCCACGACCAGGGACTACAAAGGCGGCAGGAAAGCCGAGACACTCGAAGCCAAGGGCAGACTACCAACCAACAGCCTCCCAGACTTGGTGAATTCGCAAGCGGGGGAGACTGGCCCCTTGAACCCGCCCTTCCTCGAATGGCTCATGGGGTTCCCCATCGGGTGGACAGAGTTAAAACCCTAGGCAACAGCGTTGTCCCAAGGCTTGTGGAAGTGATTGGAAAAATAGTTGTATCATTGGACGAAAGTTATGGTACATTGGACGAAACCCGACAAACAGATAACTAATAGGAGTCCCTATGGAATGGCACAAAAAAACTGAAGACCAGTACGAAGCATTTATGACCGTGATGGCTGGCGGCGACAATGAGAACGAAGCCAGCTTGACTGTGGACGAATGGTTCACCATCACGACGGTGCTTCGTGATTTTTTAGAAGTGATTACGTTTGAGAAAACCGTCGAAGATCTAGAGGCAGAGTGCTACGACGACGAAAGTGTAGAGCAACTTGAGAAGGTGCTGAAAAAGATCGAGAAGGTGGAGGAGTTTGACGCCAGCCCTATCTATGTTTCGGAGCTAGACATTCGCCGAATTGAGTCTGGTAAAGAGTCTGTCATTGAATTCATTGACAGAAAGAAAAATGAAAAGGCTAGGCAAGAAGCCACAACATCTAACTAATCTCAAAACCAATAAGGAGAACCCATGAGGACGGAAACAAAGAACGAACTGCGTCAGCAATTGAACAATGCGCTGGCAACAAATAGAAGGCTGGAGAAAGAAATTTCTCTTATTCAGGAGTTCGATATGCCAGAGCGGCTGTACCTATCGGTGAGCGAAGTCTGTGCTTTGCTTGACCTTATCCATAGTGCTCATATCTCTTTGAATTTCGATGCTATGCGTAACGAAGAGAACGAAGGGCTTGATATTTCCTCAGCGTCTCTAGCGGCGATATATAAAGACCAGTGCCGTTTCTCTAGTCTAGAGCAATCAATTAAGGATCAGTGTCGAGGCGAGTATGAGTGGAGTTCACCGCTTCAAACGCATACAGCAGTCCCTCCGACCAATAATGAATCTTTGGAGATAGCAAATGACTGATGTTGTCGATGAACGGTTATACGAAGTGACCCTGACCCAGTCTGAGGTGGATTTGCTACAGCGTTTGATGAGCGCGTCATCCGATGACCCTAGACTTCACGGCACCATCGGCACTTGCTTTTGGTTCCACGGTATCTTGGAAGAAGACAACAAGCACTTCAAAGATACCTGGACTTCCCTACAAACTAAAGTGGAGAATCTATGATGACTGTTATGGCTGAGATGGAGGCGATGAAAAACTTGGCTGACGAGATATTAGGCAAGCTGAGAAAAGGTATTGAAGACGCGCCGCTGTACGAGGTGACCGTCTTCTACACCCACAACGACAAGCTACGCCACATGTCGTACAAGGATCTTACTCTAGGCGACATCAGCACACTGCCAGAGGTTTTGTCTGGAGATGTTGAGTCTATGGCTGTTCGTAAGATGAGAAAACTTTTGCAGGAATGAGCCGCTTGGGCCGTCAGGCGACCGGCAGCGTCAGGCGGACGGGATCGTCATATCCCTTCCTTATGAGAAATAGGAGCGATGATCGGAGGCGGCAATGAGAAATCACTCTTAATCGCTCCAACTGCCGGATTCAACCTGAGATCAGATAGAGGACAAACGCAAACCCATAAAGCGAAGCAACGACGCCAAGCCCAATCAGGACGCCAGTCTTAACTTCTTTATCAATTTTCACTTGATCCCTTTGGAGTGAACCCTACCCGTCAACCAACTGGAGAATGCTTTTGACGGGCAGGGTTCTGGGAGGTTGTCGGAAAAGTTAAGGAGATAAATCGCCGACAAGCCAAGAATCTCAAACGCCTTTGGATTATGCAAGACCTCAGCGGACTAAGTTAGGTACGCTTGATCAATGGCGTTAAACGCTTTTCGGAACACTTCTAAATCCTCATCAAGGATAGGATAGTCCTTCGCAACAGTGACGCAAACCTTAACCGCATCATCCTCACCCACCGCTTGCTCAAGACATAGAGAAACGTCTCTGAGCTTCATTAGGCCAGATGTAAACATGCTTGGTGGGTTGCCACCGGTCATCCCCGATAGCGCCGATGTGTGATCAACTGTTTTGACAAAGACACCTGCATCTACAAAGATCTGAAGAAGATACTCTGCCGCTTTGTGCTGGGCCACAGTGATCTGACTTTTGAGCAGAACCTTGTCTATGTGCAACTGATTAGTGACCCTTGCGCGAAAAGAGCCGTCCTCAGACTCCTCTAGCTGCACATCATACTGATCATGGAGAGCCTTATTACCAACGTCGTTGATTGGTTTATTACCAGTCCCAGTCGCTTTTCGTTTCATGGTAATCCCCTTGCCCAATTAGTTTTGTGTCGGATACATCAGGTTCTATCACACGATCTCGATACCGCCCAGTGACGGGATCATAGTTCAGAGATGCCTGCCCCACTGTACCGACCCATTTAAACCTGCACTTCCAAGAGTGAACCTCAATATGTTCCTCTGCACGGTGAACGGTAATCCCGCAATCTGCTTTCGCAAACCAAGCGGCGGAGCCTGAGATGTGATTGCCGTTGGGTATGGGCATCACGCCTGAGTCGTTTGCTCGCATCTTAGCTGGGTGTGCGATAAACCAAACGTGCAGGTCGTGACTCCTCGCAAACTGAACCATGCGCGTCAGCATATCCGATATCGCTTGATGCTCTTTGTCCGTGTTGCCTTGGGCGATATAGTTGTACGGGTCAATCACTAACCCCCTGCAACCTAGGCGCATGACCGCCATCTTTGTGCGGTCTATGATGTTATCTATCGTCGCCGCTTCACTGTCCTTGCTCTCCAAAAAGGCAAAGTGATTGTTGACCCACGCACTAGCGTCAGCTAGTTCCTCTTTAGACATGCGTTCATGCAGTCCTTGGAAGAAAGGCTTTCGGGCATGCTTCTCTGCAAGCTTGATGATATGCATCGGCGGAGGATTCTCGAAAGAGCAGATAGCAAACTTCCACTGATGTTGCTCCGCAAGATTGACCAAAACCGCGTCTATAAACTCTGACTTGCCTGATCCAGGCTGACCAGTGACCACCGTTAGCTGGCCCTGTAAGACCGTGTAAAGGCCGTCTAAACAACTGAACCCCGTGCTAAGGCCACCCATCAAACCCTTGTCATAGAGAAAACTAACGTCTTCTGCGTAGTCGTTTGCCTGATATACGCCAACCAGAGGCGTCGGAACTGGCTCCTCCACCGCACGGCACACCTCTTCAGGGCCATGCTTCTGCAAAAACTCGTTGGCATCTTTGCAGTCTTCCGGCAGTTCTAGGTGGTAGCACTTGGCTCTGCCGACACGCCGCATGATCTCTTCACCCAGAGCCTCGCCTGGTTCATCGTCATCCATTGCGAGTATGATTCTTTCAGCAGACTCAAGGACAGATTTTGATTTCCAGAGGTATGCGAACTTTCTGTCCTCGCTCGGATCAACGCGCCGATTGCTAACCTTGTGTGGTGCCCCATTCGGCACACTCACGACAACAGTATCAGGGGATCGCTCTATCGCTGACACAATAGCCAGACAATCGCATTCGCCCTCAGTAATGATAATAGTCTTGGTCTTCTCTTCGTCGGCATGCTCGATGCCCCACAACGTGCCTGCGCTGCCATCTTGAATAAACTGCTTGCCTTCGACAGACCGCCATTTGATGGCCTCGTTATCTCCATAAACGAAGCCAACAGCACTGTGCTCGCCTGCGCCGCCGAAGTATTTGGTGCCAGCGACTACCTGATAGCCTTTAACCAGATCGGGATCTATTCCTCTGTTGCGTAGGAATGCATCAGCAAGTGCTTTGTCTGATTGTTTGGGCAGACTGATTGCTTTTACGGGTGCCTTGACGGGTATGTCCCAATCGTTTTTGGCACTCACCTTGCCAGACATGGTGCAATGCCAACACTGATATAGGAAAGCATCAGCGTCTTGGTGGACGCTCAGTGTTTTTTCATGCTTCTTTTTCCTGTCCGGCGAGCAGACGGGGCAGATGTGTCTCCCAACTCCATTAGATTTTATCCAGTATTCTAAGTCTTCTTGGTTCAAAGCATTCTCCTTGCGAACCGTTGAAAAAAATGATATTTATCTGAGGACGTACTCCACGAAGGCCAGCCCCCCAAACTTAAAGTTTGGTAGAGGACGTACTCCGAGAACGTTCGCAAAGAGCGGTGAACTTTCTAGAAGCCTCCTTCGCAGCGGCTCTCCTCCTAGCCCCCACGTCTTCTTTCAAAGCCATCTTTGCTAACGCTTGTATCTCCGACTCACTGACTTTCAGTATGTCGGTGAAAGGTTTTAATGTTTTTCCCATAAGGAACTGAGCCGACTCAAGCCTGATGTCATCGTCTGAATGACCCAGATCTCGAAACGCTAAGTCCACAATAACTCGAGCCGCATTAAACGAGTGGCTCGACGGTAATCTCTGCTCTTGGGTTTTCTTTATCGATTGCATGGTAGATGTGTTTCTCCTTAACTTGTCGGTCGTTTCGATACGCGAAGCCCTCTAAGCAATCTAAGATCACAGACTCATCAAGATCTGGTCTGCGTGTCCGATAGTAGATTGTTATCGTGACTTTCACGTCCTCCTGCATCAGTTCATCCAGCTTTGGGCACTGCTTTTCAAAAGCTTTGACGTAATCAATTGCCTTCTGGCTTTTGATGAACCTAGCTCTCCCCGCAATCGTGACCATCCTGCGCGAATTTGCTTTCGATGCAGGCTCACCCATGATTGTGGTACGAAAGATGTTGTGCATGGTATCGCTGGTCGTTATACTTCGCAAGCCAACAGGAGAAAACGATGAGCAAGATAGGAGATTTTGTGATCGATCAAGAGGATCGCGGTTTCGCGGTCTATAATGAGAGAGATAGGAGCTATGACTTTACAAATCAAAAAGAACGTGGACATGCAACTGCGAGAACCAAGGGAGTCAATCCCAACCATACCGTGGGACGAAATGTTTTACAAAGACGCATACGACATTCCCGTAACCGAGGACTCTTTAAAACGGAAGTCCGACGCAATCCGATCAGCCTACAAAAGATATCTAGTAAAGGCGGAGAATCCGCCGCAAAGAGAGTTCTTTATCGGCAAGCAATACGTCGATCACGAATTGGTCGTGCGCGTATATTGCAAAAAAGGCCCGATGCGTGAAGATAACGAACCACCACAATCTGGCTGCACCGATAGTCAAGGCTTTGAGCCGTGATGACTACACCCGTGGGAATAGCCACAGATCCGTAACTCAACTGATTGACTCGCCTCGAGTACGCATACTCAGAGAAAGACACTGGGATTCTTTGGAAGAAGACATCAGTGAAAAGCTCTGGAGTGTACTTGGCACTGCGGTACATAAGGTCTTTGAAGATCACTCCGGCGAGGATGTGATCAGTGAAGAGCGGCTGTTTGTCGAGGTCGATGGTTGGGTGATATCGGGGGCAATAGATCTGCAAGATGCAGATGGCCCTAGTGATTACAAATGCACCTCTGTGTGGGCAGTGATCCACGAAAAGGTTGAGTGGGAATATCAACTAAACGCCTACGCATGGTTGATGAGGCATGCCAAGGGTGTCCACTCCAAGAAGCTAAACATCATTGCGGTGATGCGGGACTGGAACCGGCGGCAGGCGGAATCAAACAATGACTATCCCCAGGCACCCATCGCTACATTAGACATACCTATGTGGAGTGATGAGGAGCAAGACGCTTTCATGGATCACAGGATAGGACTGCACAAAGATGCTGAGTTCCGCAACCTTGTGGACGAACGGCTTCCTGATTGCACCGACGAAGAGCGATGGACAAAGCCATCAACCTACGCAGTCAAGAAGGGAACGAACAAACGTGCGTTACGAGTGTTTGATTCGCAAGAGGAAGCACAGTCTTACATCGAACAAAACGAACTGGATAACAAACATCATATCGAACACAGAATGGGCGAGTACACAAGGTGTGCCGGTAACTGGTGTCGAGTGGCAGAGTTCTGTGATCAGTGGAAGGAGATAGCATGATCAATCCAGATGAGCAGTTTGAAGAACAGCTAAAAGCTTGGGGTGAAAATAATCCTTGGTTCAAGAATCCAGAAACAGATCTAGAGTTGGAGATGGCAATAGATGCCGCGAATCTTCATACGCAGATTACTGAAGCGCATGGCATGCCAACCACTGAGAAAGGCGTGAATCAGTACCTAGGTTTGATTGATGCAGGCATGCGTAAGGCTTACCCAGAATATGATTGGAAAACAAATGATTGAAACCGACAAGACTGTCTTCGAGAAGATGGTGGGCATTTGGAGTATTACCCAAATACCACAACTCAAGATGGTGCCAAACGCAGGCAAGGTCAAATTTACTTGGGCGAAAGGACTGATAGCCGAGATGGAGTTCCAGATGTTTGATTCTTTGGAACCGTTAGAGCTAGTGACCTTTATAGAATCACAGATAGAAAAGGAGCATGGGATAAATGCCAAGCAGTTCAGGTGTGATCTGTCTGGCTATCTAGTGCATCCGTTTTCAAGCCAAAGGAGTGGCTAACATGGCGAAAAACAACGTACCTGAGAAGGTAATTGAAGTGCTAAAGGAGATAGGGCTGACCCCACAACAAGCGGGATGGGATTGTCATGGCACCTATGTCCTGTTGCACAAAGCTCTGGAGAAGGTGGCTGCACACCGAAAGGTTGTATTTGATGCGCCACAAATACTGACCGCAAACGTCTCAGCGAAAGAGGTGGTGGTGCTGGTGACAGGGCGCATGGGTGAGCTGTCCGAATGGAGCATCGGTGAGGCAGCGCCTTACAACAACAAGAACAGCTATCCATTTGCTATGGCAGAGAAGCGAGCCAAGGATCGAGTGATCCTAAAATTAGTCGGACTGCACGGTGATGTATATAGCGAGGACGAGGCTGATGAGTTTAAAGAAACGAGACCTGATCACGTCAACGCTCAACCACAAAGCGAACCAAGACCAGTAGCACCAGAACCTGCGCCACAAAAGATCGAAAGTTTGGATTGGACTGAGAAGCAAGCGAAGTTTTTCTGCAAGACCTGCATAAAAAATCTGAGAGACAATACAACTATCGATGGCTTGAAGAGCCATTGGCACAGTTTCCAAGCAGAAATAACCACAGTGCAGTCACACTATCCAGAAATGTTTGAAGAACTGAAGGCGGCGTTCACCGCCAAAAGAAAAGCCATAGAAGAAGGAGCAAATTGATGGCGGATTATGGAAGCGAAAAGAGCAAGGGAGGCTTGTTCATCAACAACAAAAGGGATAACCCTAGGCATCCGTACTGGAGGGGGCCAATGACCATTACGGCGGCGCAAGGCAGACTTTTGGTGGAGCACTTCAAAGCTGGTGCCGAGACCGTAGAAGTCAGGCTTGCCGGATGGAAGAATCAAAACGAGAACGGCGATTATATCGGTCTACAGTTGGAAGTGGAGAAGCCAAGAGATAAGCAGGCAGCACCTACGCCTCCACCGCCGCCCCCTCCACCACCTCCAGCGCCCACAGGTTTTGATGACTTTGAAGATGACATCCCCTTCTAGCCATCAAGACAGTCGTCACGATGAGATGCGCGAGCAGTGCCAGGCGTTTCACAACGCACACCCAGAGGTGTGGAAGCTGTTCGTGCATTTCACCTTTACGATGATCCGCAAGGGTTACCCGAACTATAGCGTCAACGCTATCTTTGAGCGTATCCGATGGGAGAAAGATCAAGGCGGCGATGGGATTAGTCAGTTCAAGCTGAACAACAACTACCGTGCTTTCTACGCCCGTCGTTTCATGCGGATGTATCCAAAGCATGATGGGTTTTTCAGAACGCGAGAACTTAAGAGTGTAGATCGACCGGCGACAGAGCTACCAGAACTGGCACCTAGTTACTTTGAAAATGGATAGCTGGCACATGAAATGCTTGGACTGCAATCGTAAAGGTTATCTTCAAGATTTCCCGAAGAAATGTCCGTCATGCGGCTCTGAGTCACTGCTGATTACAGATCTGAGGTTTAGAAAAAGGAAGCGAGAGAACAAGAAATGCGAATCGTGACGTGGATTATTCTATTGGCGGCAACGGTGCTGGCGCACTCGCACGTCCATCAGTGGCGTTTGGTTGACCAGTACACCAACGAAGATGGCGACACCGTTTGTTCTTGGTTATGCGACTACACTGGGCTTGAATACAGGATAGAGACAGTCGGCTGCTGGAATCCGAACGATTAGTTGGCTATCGCTCTCAGCCTTGATCCAACATCTATCGTGGGAAGATCAGCTAATTTGTATAGCTCTGGCACAACTTCTAATACATAACGCTCTCGCAGATTAATCTCACGAATTAAGCGTTGTTTCTCTTCTGGCGTTCTGTCTTGTCGCATGACTGCCTCTCTCTCTTTTCTGAGAGCAGACAGATCTCTACGCACACGGTCTACATCACGCTTCATACTGAGAAGATTCTCTCTACCAGCAGTGAATCGCTCCAGTTCTTCTAGTCTGCCAGCGTTGGCTAGGTCATTGTAACTATTGTAGAAACGGTTTATGTAGTTACTCATTTCGTAGAAGCGTTCTTTCTCTGCGCCACCGAACTCGTTTGTGAAGAACCTTTTGATAACAGGATATTCTCTGATCCTCATCGCAGGCATCACTGCTTGATTGTCGCCTTGCAGTCCCTTACTTCTCAAAACCAAGTCGCTCGTGTCTAACAGATAGGAGCCTATCGTGCCGGTGTATCCTCGAATCAAATAGTCCGTCTTGATTGGACTCACGCCCAAAGTCTGGCCTATGAGCTTTGCTAACTCACTGGTGCCGATAGTTTCTTGAAACTCTTGTGCGTCTCCCTGATCAATAAATACAGGCGTTATAGGTCTGCCTCTGTATGCACTATAGTTTGCGAGCACCTCAATAGCAGGAGCTACCGCCTGCACCCCGAACGGGTTGATCTCTAAGGTGCTTACTATCCCTCTGCCTAGAGAAGCAGCGGTCTCTCTTGCTGTTGCATCATCTGTCGCGTATCTCAGTATTCTTTCAGGAATAGTTTTGAATAACAGGCCAACCTCGAACGGTATTGGGTATCTAAACGCAACACCGTCAGGGCCTGGAACAATCCAGAAATTGTCTTTGATTTCTTCTGTTTGTTCTTTGTACTGCTCATCATCACTGACCATCATGTAGTACATGGCAGTCACTGCGGCTATCGTGGAGCCGCGCATAATAAAAGAGCGTGCCGCCTGACCGCGATCTAGATTCTTGTTGGCGTTTCTCTTGCCTCGAGCGGCATTCAACAGCAAGTCCAAACCCTGAAGCCTAGCATTCAAGAAAGGTATGGCTGTTGTTAACAGACGCATCACAGGGTGACTTCCACGGCGACCGAAGTTCATGACCTCTTTCGCTTGGAACACTGCTTCAGCTTCATCCCCTGTACGAGCGAGCACATCTTCATACACCGCCTTCCTAGTTGCGAAGTCTGATCTGGTGGTCACGTCACCCATAAAGTTCCACAACCCTATAAAAGGTTTGGCAACCCCAAGTGTGGTGTCTTGTACGAAACCGCGCTCTTTAAGAAGATTATTAAGATACTTGCCGATGTCTTTTGGATCTTTGGAGTAGTCATAACCACCGACAACGCCGGTTCTTTCTAGATCCGTCATGTCCTCAGTGAAACCTTTCAAGGTGCTTGCCACTGGAACGAAGTTAGCGCCAGACGTTACATAGGCAGATAACGTATCTCGCATCATGTTGGCTAGGATAAACCCTGGTTCTCTTGTGACCATCTCCCTTAATAGGTTTGCCGGTGCTCCAAGAACAGTCTCCAGTATGTCGAAACCGTTGCCTCCGGCGAGTGGCTGCAATGATTGATAGACAAGTGGGTCTTCTATCGTAAATTTACGATCTTTTCCGTTTACCCTGAAGCTGACCGTGGGTCTACCGTCTACAGCTTCCCCTTGGGGTATCTCGCTACTCATACCGTAACGAACCATGTTTCTAACAACACGCTGCTGGGCAACGTTCTTCATGCCCATATCAATCGCGGCATTTAGATTCATAACAACAGCATCAAGCAACGGAACGTTAAGTTGTTTTTCGCTGCCTGTTATCGGCTTGAAGGTAGATACAGATGTGAGGTTGTTGAACATATTCGGTATGCTCGTTAAATCTTCACCCATAGCTTGTCTGTAGAACGGAACATAGTCTGACTTAGCGGCCCAGATCTCAGCCATTTCTTCTGTTAAAACACCAGTATCCCGCAAAAACTTAATCGTGTTTCTATTGTAGGACTGCCAAGCGTCATACCAGTCCTTGATGATTGAGTTTCCGTTTTCATCAAGATACTGCTCTGCATTCTCAATCACTAATCTGTGCTGCTCTGGCGTGCCTGGCGAGTCAATGCCTCTGGCCCTCAAACCTTGCGCTCTTTTAGCTATCGCATACGCCTGTGCGTCTTCCTCAAGAGAGCCATGTTCCTTGGTGAACAACATGCCCATGACATCTATCAAGCCATCAAACTTCACGGTCTCACCCGCTCTGTCAGAGTTCTCAGTAAACGTGTGCTCGAAATCTACGACTTTGGTCAGACCATTTTCGTATACAGGCACACCGTTTGCGATGGCTTGTGCAGCTATCGCGTTCGATCTATCCGCTGCCATGAGCGCGGGTATCGCCGACGAACTAGCCAGCACGTCCCTATCAAATTTATTCTCATACGCCTCTATCTGTGCGTACTGAAAGATAGCGCCCTGCTTTGCTCTGGTCAGGAGTTGATCTATCGGCCCTTGATCTAGGGCGTTTAGGTAAGTGTCGCCCGGAGTCTCATCCTCTGGGTTAGCAATGAGCATGTTATCCATAGCAGACTGCACATACTCTGGACGCTCTGGTGCATTTGCTCGAGAGAACATCGCTCTTTCTTCCGGCGGCAGCACTGCACCTCTTTCTGGGTCAGCGGCTACAGCTTGAGCGTATGGGTCTGCTGATGGATTGAACTTAGGGACAAAGCCGGTTGGTGCGTTCTCGGCAGTAGATATGTTTTGCTCTACTACCTCTTTGACCTTGCCTTCTGGAATACGTTTAGATTCTAGCCTCGGCGCTGCTCGGCTAAACGCTGGGCCTTCTTCTTGGCGGTCAACTGTTGTAGTCTCTGGACGAATAACCCCATCTTGCCTTCTGGCACTTGGCTGATCATCGTCGGCTCGCTTTCTGTCTGCGTCCCTGAGTGCTTTTTCAACCCTTCCACGGGGTACTCCTTCTTTCTCAGCAAGTATCTCTGCTGCGTCAAGATAATCGTTGTCAGAGCCTCGGCCGGGCTGAACCCCTAGTGCCCTGAACAATTGTTTCTCAGGATACCACATCAGTGCCTGAAAGTCGGCGGTACTTATGTTGTAGTTTCTCTGCCTCAGTCTTTCCTTAGCCGCATCCACAACCTCACGCATGTAAGCTCTCTCTACAACGCCCTTTGGCGTTGCCTGAAGCTGCGGTGCCATGTTCTTTACATAGGTTCCAGTCTTCTTGAAGATCTCTGGCTTGACGTGATTTACGCCCTTTTCAGCTTTGTACTCCTTGTAGAACCTTTGGTATCGGCGCTCGACATCTCGTATAAACTCATCGAATAGCTGGGGATCTTGATAAACCTCAGTGCGTGTTTGATCGTTGCCCTTGAGAACTTCGTTGATCAGCTTACGAGGCAGTCCACCAGTCTTCTTTACCAGCGTCTTCAGTTCATTTCGACGCTCTACCCTTGCCTCATCGCCCAAGCCATCTGTGAACGGCCTACCGATGGCTCTGTTCCACATACGCATCCACCAAATATCCATAGTCAACGGATCGTAGTTGCCTCGGATATTCTGATAAAAGCCTTGGCCTATCTTTGGCCCAAGGATGTAGCTGCCTTTGACAACCACATCAGCACCTTCTGCGCTGGGCACCTTGATAGCGTCAAATCCAACTTCAGCATTGAAGTCATCAGCGAAAGCAGAAAGCTCCCTGACTGTGAAGTCCTCATCTAAGAAGTCTCTAATCGCTTGGTTCTGACCGCTCTTGCTAAACTCATTGTGGAACTTGAACGCTTCCAACATGGCGGCGTTGCGCTCACCGCCTTTATTAAATTCTTTCGTGGTTTCTGGAAAGCGACCGTTCTTCATGTGATATCTAAAGATATCTGTCGCCATCTCGAAGTTATCCACAACCGCCTGTCCGTTTGATGTGACGGCAAGACCAAAATCAAACACCGCCTCTGTATCAGGCGATTGCATAATCTGCGGCTCGACAAGTTGCATGACAGCCTTTGCTGCTTTTATCTTGCTGTCATACCAGCCAATAGCATTTGCATCGTTCTCTAGGGCAACCAGAGCCTCTGTGGCGAGCATGTCTGACAATATGTCGATGTTCTCTGGCGTATAATCAAATGGCTCTGTGCGGCCTGTAGCGTTCTGCCAGCGGTCTTGTAAGAACTGTGCAGCCTCAACAAGCGTTCTCTTCTGCTGCGGTTTGTAGGTGTTGTCTTTCATCTGCTTCAACTCTTCCTGAGTCGGTAACAGATTCGTGTTAGTCATCCCTATTTGGGCTGCTTGACCCATAGGACTTAGAGGTGCAGTTCTAGAGAAAACAAAGTCTGCCATGCGAGGCTGACCCAAGCGCCCCTCTTCCTCTGCTCCTGTCGTTGTTGAGGTGGATGTTCTGACGGTGCCTGTAGGAGCATAAGAAGCCTTACCGGCCTTACGCTCCGTTAGTTGTTCCGTCCTGACATCACGTGATCTGGCACCTATTCTGCCGGTGCTGATGTCCTGAATAATAGAATCGAATGATGTAAAGCCAGAGCCGTCCAAGGCGCTCTTTAGTTTCACCATGAACTGTCTGATTCTGTTTAGTAGTGCTCTTGGCTTTCCGGCGACAATCTTTGGGTTAGCTCTTTGGTCTCTTACAAGTTCAGCAACAGCCTCTTCATTCTGTTGAACAGGGTTCAGTTCCTTGTAGGTTGCTCTAGCCCAATCTAAATATGTTTGATTGCCAGACTTCTTGAGTTCCTTCGCTTTCTTGCTAAGTAGATTCCATTCTTTCACCTTGAAGAGATCCATCATCCTCATGGCGTGAACGCTTTCATGGTTCAGCGTACTGATGAGAGCCGCCTCGACTTGCTCTTCAGTCATTGACGGATCTGTTTTCACCGCGTCAACAGACAAGAAGATCCTGTTGAGATCTGGCGAAAAGTATCCTTGGCTATCTAGGCCAGCGGCTTTGCCCTCTGGATCGGCCTCCTCTAGGCGAACAAACGTGCGAGACCCTAGCTCACCACCAACAACATCTTCTCGAGCAACCTCTTCACCGGGCTGTCGCGGTCTGATGCCATAAACAACATTACCGTCAGCATCTCTTGATGATGATCGGAGAGCGTAGTCCACATTTACAGGAACATCCGAAAGTCCCAAGCCCTTCATCTCGCGCTCCATAGCTGCTCGGAACCGATCTAGTGCCGCTTCATCTACAGGGGTAGGAGAGGGCAGTAGTGCGACTGGTGCCGCCTGCTCAATGACACCTTGGGCTTGAACGTCTGAGATAACCTGATTGGCTGAGTCAAGATCAGTGATACCCGACTCTTCAGCCACTGTCACTGCGCTTGCATTAGGATCTCTTTGAAGGGTTTCGACGGCTTTCTTGAACTGATAGCCAGTGTATGGCTTGAGCTTAAATACAGGCAGCTTGGTTGGAGAATCGAATCTTGGCAGAGAGCGAAGCTTTTGCGCGAATAGCTTGAACTCACCCTCCGTCATCTGACTGAGGTTTGTGTCTGGAGCAACCCCAGCAAAACGCTCAGCGAGATACTTCAACTCTGGGGAGTCTATTGGCGATGTAATGTTTTTAGCGTCTAGTACGTTTTGCAGAAACTGCCTAGAGACAAACTTATCTCTGTAAACGGATTCATCTACACGACCGATACCAGTGTTTGCGTTGGCTTTGTCGGCAAATGCTTGAGCTTCGCCTGCATTTCTGCCGAACGGCACAATACGAGGCATGTTTTTCTTTGGCCTGCCGGTTTCTAGATAGGCTTGTTTTTCTTGGGGATTTAGCTTTCTGCCTCGAACAACTTCGCCTGCACTGCTGACAACAACATAGTTGGGCACTGTTGCATTACGCTTGCGTCTGTCTTCTACACGATAGCTTTCTGTCTCTGGTAGACCATTAACGCGAGTGTCTGTCAGGTTGATTAGCTTGTCGCCTAAAACGCCCTTGGCTTCTTGCAACGTGAAGTTGTTTGAGGCGGCTTTTCCGTCTAGAAGTCGTTGACGGTTGATCTTCTGTGAAGCCGTCATTCTTGCTTCTTGACGCACCCCCGCACGAACATCTCGGATAACGTCTTCTAGCTTTTCGCCCTCGTAGAATCCTCTGTCAAATGTGGTTTCTGCGGCACTGTCTATAGCAGCGGATGTGAAGGTTTGTGCATCAGGATCATTTGCAGCAAAGTTATAGCGTTGAAGGGTTTTCTTCTGGTCATCAGAATACATTTCTGGCGAAGACTGAATGACTGCGTCACCACCGTTGTAAACTGAGTCAACCTCCACTTGCTTATTGAGAGCAGACGCTAACGCCGCTGCGCGACCTTGGGTTTCTGATGGCTCTGCGTATGTGTAACCCTCAGAATCGACTACTTGATAACGCTTGACTCCGTCTTGCCCGACAGGCTCGTCTCGAACACTGAAAGAAGAGTTAGCTGATGGGAAATAAATGCCCATTAACTGCTTGATGCCTGAAGCAGTTTCATCAACAGGCGCTTGTTCGCCTATAGGCAACTGGCCTATACGCTCTCTTACAACACGAAACCTTTCTTCTTCAGCGGTGGGCGCATTTTCGCGCTCTTGTCTCAACGTCTCTTGGAATGCTTGATCTAGCTCAAGGTCTGCTGACAGAGCCTCTGATCTTGACTGTATGTTCTTTTCGTTTTGCTCTAGCTTGGCTTTTTCTTTTTCTAACTGGGCATCAAAAGACGCTTTGTTTCTGCGTCCTGCTATAGCATTTACTACCAAGTCTGCGCCAGCACCCACTGCACCGCCGATGGTTAAATCGTCGTACAAGTTGCCACCCAGCAACTCCAACTGCTCGTTGTAAACACCCTTCTCAATAGCGTTCTGGGCGATAGTTGCGCTAACTTCTTGGATAGCCTCTAACGATCCGCTTCTCAAGGCAGACTTGAGTAGTTCCGTAGCACCAACAGGGAGCTTTTCCAGTGCGTCTGGGTTCAGGCGCTTGAGCAGTGTTGCTGGCAGTGCCAACTCGGACAAACCGACGAAGCCACCACTAACAATCGAGAGATCTTCTTGGTTTTCACTGACATCTATACCGGCATCTCTTGCGGCCTGTATACGTTGAGCCTGATCACCAGCGCCAGCACCAGCGGCTAAGGTGCCACCAGCCACGGCTTCTGCCGCCCCCATACCACCTAACGCGGCAACAGGTTTGCCTGCCAAACCAGCAAGTCTCAACGCTCCGGCAGGCGTAAAGAATGAAGCTAAAGAACCTACACCTTCTCCGAACTTTGTTAGCCAGGTATCTTGGTAGGCTTGATCAGCACCCATGTACTCATCGATTGCCTTTCTACCCTCGCGTGATGCAGCGACGAGAGCATTGTCATCACCACTATCAATGACATCTTCCAGACCAACAACGTTTGTAGCTGCGTCAGCAAGCTCTGCTAAACCCTCGCCAGCAGACAAGAAGGTGTTTGCAAATCCTCGAGGTATGGCTTTGAGCGTTTCTCCTGCCTGACCGAGTGCAGTGCGCTCATCAGCAAACTGATCAATGCCGAGAACCTCATTAACCGCCCTCTGAATTACGTCATCGTCAGTTCCATCAGGAAACTGTAATGTGCGCCCATCAGGAAGCTTTGCTCTGATCATTAGATTCTTTTGCCTTGATCATCAAACTCTATTACTTGATCTTCGCCATTACCTTCATTTGTGGAACCAGAAAGTTCACCGACAGGCACATTCAGAATGTTTGCTGCCTCTCTCAAAAGCTGCTGCCTCATGGCATCTTGTGCTTGCCTATCCTGCCCAGCCATAGTTTGCCGAGTAATAATTCCCTCAACATAGTTTAGAATAGCTCTTCTACTGGTCGCTTTTTGCTGCTTACTAAGTTGATCATAGTAGTCTCGCTTGATGCCGATGTTTGCAAGTGTGGTGTCAATGCCATTTTCAAAATTTAGAACAGCTTGCTCTGCGGCGTCTTGCTTCGCTCCATAACTTTCTAGAGCACTAATCCTAGTCTTTTGCGCTTCAAGTTTATTAGCTTGCTTTTGAACCTCGCTTTGGAACGCTGCATCGATCTCTGATTTCCTGAGTCCCATCTGCATTGCTTGCTGTCTTGCTTCTAGCGCCCGTTTCTGTGCGTTGCTTGCGGCAGCAGCCTTACCCGCGTCAGACAGCCCAGCGCCCAAGTCACCTCTTGCAATACCTGCACCCAAAGCTATCAAGGCTTGAGATCCTTTCTCACGCTTTATGTCAGCGAGTTGAGACTCCATTTGTTTTTCAAAATCAGAAATCAAACCTTGATACGAAAGGGTTGGTCTTTCTTGGTTTTCGATCATTTCAGCCAAGCTCATTCTGCCGGAGAGTTCTCCTGCTCTTCTAATCGACCCAGCCTGTGCAAGCTCTCTAAATTCAGAGCCTTCTCCAACGCGACCAGCCAATCTACCTTCAGCAGACCCAGTGCCTTGTACCGCTTTTCCTCCACCAGTACCCGTTCTGTTGGTGTCCTTTTCGTCTACCGTGGTAGATCTGTCTGAAAGGCTTGAGGATGTATCTCCAGTAAGGGCGGCTTCAACAACCTCTGAATCGGTCGCGGAGCCTGTTAACAACCCTCTTCCGCCATCAGTTTGCACTGCACTAGACTGATTTTCAGCTATCTCAAGCAATTCCATCATGTTGACGCGAGGAGATTGACTTAGCGGTGAATCATAAATTCCCTCTAAAGGAGTTCCTTCTAATGAAGCGAGCATTCTTTCTCGGTTGCGCGCTAAATCATCAGCAGCCGCTCCCTCATTGATTTGAGAGAGAATTGGGTTTTCACGTCCTCTTGCAATAATTTGCGACTTTGTGCCTTTCAGGCCATAAGTAGGATCATCCTTAGCTCTTTCGATTATTTCCATCGACCTCAACATAGCAGCTCTTTCTGGACTATCTGACACATTTCTGCCTGATGGATCTCTTAAAAAACTAAATAGATTAGTAGAGGGGTCTGCTTTAAGCTCTTGAATTAATGCAGTATTTTCTGGCAATGGCGCATTGAATGTTCCTACAGCAGGGCTTGGTTCTCTCATAGACGCCTGCGTACCCGGAGGGTTAGTTTGACGCTCTGATAATTCAACAAGCTCTTGCGCTGTTTGTATACCAGGGTATCTTGCGCCTCGCATGGCTGGAGGCGTTGAGTCCACTACACTCCTAAAGCCACCAATGTTCTGATCGTACATTTCCTGAGTAAATGGCGTGGGTGCAGGCATTTGCGGCTCACCGAAAACTTGTTGTAAAGCATCAAACGCTCTGTTTCCGGGTTGAACGATGTCGGTCAAAGGGATGTTCTCAATAACAGTGCCAACGCCCTGTTTATTAGGCGGTAAAACCTCCGACATGGGAGTGGTCGCAACGCTTCTCAAAGATGTCTCGCCAGCCGTGTTGTAATACATATTGTTAAGTTGAGCTAAGATGTCTTCCATAGTGACGCCTTGATCCTTCAGTGCCTGAAGGTATCGCATCCTTTCGTCAACGTAAGCCAAACGCTCTGGATTGTTTTCATATTCTTCTGACGTTATTGGGGTGGGTTCTCCTTTTCTGCCCTCAAAACTCAAGAATGGCACATCTTGACCAACAGCCATTCGGACTGCGCCACCTTCAAACATACCCATAACAGGCTGTCCCGTAGACATAGGCGGCTGCATACCCATCATTGCTGCCTGCATCTGTGGCTCTGGTGGTGCCATTGCAGCTATACCCTCTTGCACTACTTGATCCTTCACTGTGCCTTGAGGCTGTCTTTCCTGAAACCGTTTACGCATGTCAGATCGGCGCTGTATCTCAGATACAACAAGGAACTGAGGCACCTGACCTGATGGCATCTGCGCCTCTCGCTGTAAGGCTTGATCAGGCAAGCCTTTGATCATGTCTTCGATTTCTAAGATGTTCATTAGCCACCTCGCAATGCGTTATACAGACCTACGCCGCCGATGCCTGCACCCAGTAGCTGTTGGGTTTCACTAGGCCCACCGAACGTAGAGGTGGTGGTTCCGGGCGTAACAGGTAATCCTTGAAGAATCTGGCTGAAGAAAGCGAGTTGCTCTCTTGGGAACGCTTGCTGACGCAGGAAGTCTTGATATCCAAGATCAAGTCCACGTTGCTGTAGCTCCCGCTGTATCTGTCCCGCTGCCTGTAAGTTACGCAGACGATCAAACGCCATGCGCTGCTCGTCGGTGCCAAGCTGTCCAAGCAATCTGGCTGCATCAAGCTGCTGCCCTCTGGTAGCACGATCTGCCTCCAGACCGGCAAGACCAAGCCTTGCTCTTGTTTCTTGCAACTGAGCGTTTTCTGCTCTGGCTCGCATACGAGCTTCGTTCTCTGCTTGATTGATGCGCTCCTGCATCTCTTGCTCGTTGAGTCCAAGCCGCGCAGCTTCTTGTCTTGCAGCTTCTTGAGCTTGAAATACAGCACGGTCTTCTTGCTGTTGAGCCAGTCGAAGCTCCTCGTTCTGAGCAAAAGACGCTTGCTCAAATTGCTCTTGCGCTTGTCTCGCAGCATCCTCTTGCTGTTGTGCAGTCATACCCATCTCTGCTGCGCGTTGACGCGCCTGCTCGCCAGTCTGGAACGCTTGTTGTCTGAATTGTTCAGCTTGTTGCTTGGCTCTTTCTAGCTGCTCTGATGCGGTTAGACCAAACTGAGCTTCTTGCAGTCTAGCGGCCCGATCAGCCTCAAACGCTTGCTGTGCTTGCTCAAATGCAGCCTGACCACCGCG
>CETN01074887.1_pt1 | contig 19281 bp, 22 predicted proteins | sample 531301 | NCBI WGS metagenome assembly CETN01 (sample SAMEA2622656, study PRJEB7988) | marine metagenome | isolation source: saline water (ENVO:00002010), including
CAAGAAAGCAATCGGGAAGTATGTCGGGAAGGACGGATACCAATTCGACAAGTTTGAAGTAGTAAGTGCCGGCGACCGCGACCCAGATGCGGAAGGTGTCGCTGGTATGTCTGCTTCAAAAGTTCGGGCATCTGTTATTACAAATCAATTTGATAAGTTCAAGTTAGGAATGCCAGAGGGAGCATCGAAGAAAGATGTTGACGCACTCTGGACATTGCTACGTCGAACAATGAAAGTTCAAGAATCAACCTCGTCAGTAGACTCAAGTGATTGGGTAAATGTTCTTATGGAAGAGCATATGCAAGAAGACTGTGATTTGATTGAAAGAGTTCTTTCGCGTCAGGCGAGACGCAATATTGCCAGGGCAGCGAAAAGGACAGCACGGGTTCGAGCAAAGAAGCGAAAGATTAAGCAAAAATTCCGAAAGACTCCAGAACAATTAGAGAAGAAGGCGATGAAACAGGCAAGAGACCTGTTGAAGGCAAAAATTGCAAAGGACGTAGATTGGAACACTGCAAGTATTAGCACAAAGGAAAGAGTGGATAAACTACTCGCAAAGAAAAAGAAAGTAATTGCTAAGGTTGCAAAGAAACTCATTCCTGGCGTTCGCAAGCAAGAAGCAGAGCGAATCGCCAACCTAAAAAAAAACCTGAAGACTGAAGAAACACAACTTCTTCGGGAACCAGAAATTTTAGATAGACTTGTGCAGCAACTTATGGACAAGGGTAAGTCCAAGGATGCCGCTTATGCAATTGCAAATGCCCAACTTCAGAAGAATGGTATTCTCAAGAAGGGTTCTACCGAACTAACAGACCACGGGAAAAAGAGAAACTCGATGACGGCCGCTGAACGGGCAAAAGACAGAGCGGCAAAGAAAGACGGTAAGTCTGTAAGGGACTACAACTACAATCCTCGAACCAATACCGCTACACAGAAGGAAGAACTTGACGAGGGTGTTAAGGACATCATCAAGAAACTAGCAAAGAACAAGAAGGTAATGAATGCAGTTACTACGATTTCTAGTCCAACAAAACTTGCCACTACACTACTTTCGATTCCTGTAGTTGCTGAACTCCTTACATCCCCCGATAGACAGAACCAAATTCGTATCATTGCGAACGGATTGAAGTCGATGGTTGGTGAAGAGGTAAACGAGAAGGTTTACGCAGATTCCGGCCTCGGTAGGTGGTTTGGTAAAGGTGGCAAAGGTGGAACTTCTAAAGGTGGTTGGGATAGGTACGATACCACTGGTAAGAAGATTGGTAAATGTGGCGATTCTAAACCAGGCGAAGGTAAACCTAAGTGTTTGTCAAAAGCAAAGGCAGATAAACTACGAAGACAGGGCGGAAGGAAAGCAATTGCTAACGCAGTGAAGAGAAAGAAAGCACAAGACCCCCAGACAGATAGACCCGGCACTGGAAACAAACCAATCAACGTATCCAACCGCATCGATAAAGACCCAAAGAAGAAAGGTATTCAGGATTCTACTATGAAAACATTAAAATCATTTATGGGTGAAGAGAATGTCCCTACGAATCCTTCACTCTGGTCAAGAGCAAAGGCAGCGGCCCGAAGTAAGTTCGATGTGTATCCCTCCGCATATGCAAACGCATGGGCATCTAAGTGGTACAAATCAAAGGGTGGCGGATGGAAGAAGAAGGCGAAAAAAGAATCCGTTGACCTAGATGCATCTGAATTGGTCGAATACCGACGAAAAGATGTCTATGCGATTACAGACAAGAAGGGTAAAGTTGTTGCCGCAAATCTCACAAAGCAAAACGCACACAAAGAAATCTCAAGACACCGAGACGGCACAATCGTTCTTGACCCCGATGCAAAGGTCGGAGACATCTTAAAGACATTTGCAAAGGAAGATTGCGACTGTGGTTGCGGTGACCATGAAATCACAGAATCAGAATACCAAGGCAAGAAAGTTAAACTCAACGACCCATTCCGAACTTCCGGCGGACCTAAAAAGTTCTCAGTTTATGTGAAGAACGAAAAGGGTAATGTAGTCAAGGTAAACTTCGGCGACCCCAATATGGAAATCAAGAGGGATGACCCTGCACGAAGAAAGAGTTTCCGTGCAAGACACAATTGTGACAATCCCGGTCCTAAGTGGAAAGCAAGATACTGGTCATGTTACCAGTGGCGAGGTGGTTCAAAGGTAGACGAAGAGCGTGATTACAAGAAAGAGTATGCAGACTACCACAGCAAACCAGAGCAAAGAGCAAATAGAAGTAAACGAGTTCTTGCTCGAAGAAAACTAGAATCACAAGGTAGAGTTTCTAAAGGTGATGGTAAGGATGTAGACCACAAAGATGGCAATCCACAGAACAACTCACCAAAGAATCTTCGAGTAATGGACCGAAGCACAAACCGAAGTCGTAATAACAACAAGGAAGATTACGGAGCAGGAGAAGAAGGTACTGACTCTTTGGTAAAAAGATTGCGGAGAGACACGCCTTACGCATAAATGAGTTATTCAATCGAGTATACATATCCATGTAAGAACAATAAAGTCGATATGTGTCCAGTTGAAGTAGCGAATGAAATGTACGGAATTACAGTTGATAATGTATCAACCAGAGACAAAACGAAATACTTAGTTTTTCTCGCGGAAGATTATGATTGTGCGGAAGATTTAATTGAAATGATTGGCGGGACTTGTAAAAAATGGCCTAGTTCTTACACATACAACGACTCTTCGAGGCGTTAGTTATTTTTTACTTGCATTTGAACGGGAAATAATATATAATGAACAACATGAATTACAAACACTTTAAACATTTGCCACACCATTCACAGGCATCAGATAACGCAAAGACGGAGACTACTGAATCTGGCCGAGTGTACGACATCGACGGAAAGAAGTATCCTTCCGTTACGACTGTCACTGGTTTTGCCAAGCAGGCATTTTTTGCAGAGTGGCGAAAAAACAATCCGAAAGAAATGACACGGGTACTGGATAGAGGAAACAAACTCCACCAGTGTGTCGAGGATTATCTCAACAACAAGAAACCTTCGCCGGACGACTGGGGACCATTTATCTGGCAATTATTCATGCAAATGAAAAGTGAACTGGACAAGATTGACAATGTACACGCACAAGAAATTGCACTGTTCAGCGATTTACTACATCTTGCTGGCAGAGTAGACTGTGTTGGCGAATACGATGGTAAACTTTCCATCATTGACTTCAAGGGTTCTACCCGAGACAAAAAGAAAGAAGACATCGAAAACTATTTCCAACAAGCAACTGCCTACGCAATCATGTGGCAAGAAATGTTTGATAAGAAAATCGAACAGATTGTTATCATTGTATCTACAGATGACGGCGGAGTGCAGGTATTCAAAGAGAATCCTATAAACTACGTTAAATCACTTAAGAGATGTATTGAAGATTACTTCAAAGCAGTATTAGACGAAAGAGCATTTCTTTGACAGCACATCCTTATGAACTAACATCAGACTGTATCGTTTTTGCGAATTCCGGTCCTTCCTTGAATAAGGTTGATGTTTTTTCATTGGGTTATCCTGTTGCTGCCGTTAGTACTTCTGTTCGTTCAGACCAGTTTAAAGATAGAAAACCAGACATCTGGATTCTAGCAGATAAACTAAATGATATGCACGGTGAAAGAGGCAAAGAACTATGGCAAGACCCAGAAGTTATCAAGGTCATGCCCGAACTTAGAAGAAAAGATATAAACAGAATTAAGAATCTTTCTGAAAAGGATTTAGAGCAGTGGTACTTCTGTGATTACAACAGCAATAGACAAAAGAGAAATCACGGAGTGACTGAAATTGATGCATTGTTTTCAGGTCGTATGCCATTTATCCGAGGACCACATAAAAGTGTAACATTTGGTATTCAGTGGTTACATTACATGGGAGCAAAGAACATAATATGGACGGGTTGTGATTTGACAGCACCTTCTCTGGATCAAAAGTATGCATATAAAACTGATGGGAGAGATTCGGGCAAAAGAGGAGGGTATCTTAGAACTCTAAATGTGGTGGACAGGGCATTAAGAGAATGGTATCCTGTTGCTTTAAAAAAGGGATATGAATGGTACAACTGGGAATGTGGTGAAGCATTAACTAATATTGGACTCCCTGATTATATCGGCAAAGGTGAGAAAAAAAAAATAACGGTAACGATTCCTCCTCCACCTCAAGACCCTCCTAGAGTTGGTCCTGCCGTTACACACAGGGCGCCGGTAAGAGAAATAAGAAAAATAAATAGAAGACGACACAGTAAAAGTGTGTCGGTAAACATAAATCGTCACCCAGGCGCAGAAATACCACCTAAGAATTTTGGTGTGGTTGATAAGTATGGAAGAAGTATAAGTGAACCATTTGTTGATGCAGTGCCAGTAGGTAATTTGGATGACGGGATGGCCGAAATCATGGCAAATTTGCCACCAGAACCTATTATGCCTACACCCGAGTATATTCCAGATGAAAAACAACAGAAGAAAAATGAACAAGATTTCAAACAAGAAATGAAACTCAGACAGATGAAGAGGAAATTGAAATGAGTAAAGATTTCAAAGAAGAACTTAGCAAGTTTATCGATAAGGTAAAAGCAAAAGAAAACTTTGCTCTCATTAGATTCGCTGATGGTGAGGGTAGCATTGTAGATAACAATCCAGAGTGGTTGAGAAGAAGAAGAAGGTCTTCTAGATGGGAACACATCATAGGAAATAAAGAACATGAGGATTTCCGTTCCAAACTTACGGCCGCATTGACTTACAATTCTCCGAACTTTTACATAGGGATTCCGTGTAAACAGGCACACCAGACGAGGTTTCATTATCTTTTTGATTTCCTAAAAGAAAAAACCACTTGTCCTGAAGAACAACTAACATTCGCAACAGTATTCAAAGACTTTAATTGGCAAAGATTTCTGAAAGAATTTGTCCCTGCTTGCACAGAACGTGATTGTTACTTGGTTGCAAATGATTTTTCAAAACCGCCGAAAGAAGATTGGTTAAAATTTAAACACACATTTCCTGTTCCGATGGAGAATGCACATCTTCATGTAAATAAAAATGCTGAAGAAATACTGAATTACATAAGAACTAATGATATCAAAGACTCGGTGTTTTTATTCTGTGCCGGCCCGGCGAGTAATGTGCTTATACATACATTGTGGAAAGAGTGTCCACACAACAGTTACATCGACATAGGAAGTACCCTTGATAACTTCTTATTTAAACACAGTAGTTGTCGAGGTAAGAGTAGAGTTTATATCCGAAAGAATGGAAACGGTTACAGGCCGTGGGAATGGGGATAATATGAAAAGTAAGAGTGATTTTGTTCGTTATAATATGAATGAGTATATCGGGGAAATGGAAACTTGGAACGTACTCAAAGGCAAAATGGAAAAGTCCATTCCGTTTTGCTATGTTCGTTTCAACGAGGGTGAGTCTAGACTCGTTGCAAATATAAACGGAACTCCTAGAGGCCGAGGTTCTACTATGGAACCAGAGGAAGTCCGACAGTTGGGGGAATGTTCAATTAATAAAGTAGGTAAACGGGGTGGTAGACCATACGGGCAGTGGAACTATAATCAGCAAGAAGATAAAGAGTTTCATAACTTGATGTTGGAATCATTAGTCGAAGAGCATCCCGACTACCATGCTTCATTGTGTAACATTAGAACATTTTCAAATTACAGATACCAGACGTTGATTCAAATGGATGATAAAATGACCTCGCCGCCCAGTCAAGTTTTATCCGCACATATGCCACATGACAAGAATGTGCATAATGATTTTTTGGAAACGATTAAACAATACAGTGGCAAAGTGAACCTTGTAATTAATGAAACAGGTAAGACGGACAATTTCCCATTCAAATGTAATAACATATGGACTGTTTCTAATCACGACGCACATAGAAATAGTATGGGAGTCATTGATGATATTAAGAAAGAAATCGAACAACAGAACATCCAAAACGAATTGTTCTTGGGTTGTGCGGGACCATTTACCAATGTAGTTTTACACCAATTGTGGAAATCATCTCCCACGAACTACTACATCGATGCAGGAAGCACTCTTGATGGTTTCCTTTTTGACCATGTAGCAAGGGGTTGGTTGGAAAAGATTGGTTATTCACATTACTTAAGACCTAAACTGAGAGGTAAAAAATGAGTTCATGGATTGATGCAAATATTGATAATTATGTGGGGCCCGAAGAAACCTGGTCCATTCTAGAACAACACCTACAGGATAAAACTCCATTCTGTTATGTTCGGTTCAATGAAGGCGAGAGTCGAGTTGTTGCCAATATTCCAGGTCGTTTAAAATCTAGTAGTAGTTTGAGCAAAGAAAATATCGACGGGACATGTGAAGTAAGTAAAATTGGACCACAAAATAAAAGAAAATGGGGAAGATGGTCATACAACCAAGAGAAACATCCACATATTCATGAGATGATGTTGGATGCTTTGGTTGATACTAGCGAGAACTACTACGCATCCCTGTGTAACAATGAAAATTATGTTAACTATCGCTATCAAACTTTGGTGCTTATGGAAGAATACATGGGTGATAATTTACCCAAACGCCTTCTGTCGGCCCATGCTGTTCATGTAAAAAGCGTTCATGATAAATTACATGAAGCATTTAAAAACCACACAGTCAATGTTATTTGTAACGAAAAAGGTTGTGTGAATAAATTGCCATTTACTCCTAAAATGGTTTGGACAATTTCAAATGAAGATGCGTGGGTACACGATATTGATTTGCCTGATAGAATTAATAAATACATTGAAGAGTGTGATATCAAGAATGAAATGTTTGTTTGTTGTGCCGGACCATTTACGAACATTCTACTCCATAGGTTATGGAAAGAACACCCAACAAATTACTACATTGATGCCGGTAGTACTTTGGATTACCATTTGTTTAACGCACCAACACGAAATTGGTTGAACAAAATGGGATATCCGCAACAACATAGAGGCCCAGAACTTAGGTGAGATTATACATAACTACTCCTATAACGAGTTTAAAATAAAGGATGAAAGTATTATGAAGAAAGTATTAGTGTGTGGTGCCGGCGGGTTCATCGGTGGTCATTTAGTTACTAAACTAAAAAATGAAGGTTGTTGGGTGCGTGGTGTAGATATTAAAAATCACGAACATAAGACAACCGATGCAGATGAATTTTTACTTCTAGATTTGAGAAGTGAAAGAAATGTCAGAACTGCAATGACAATTAGCGAAGTAAATAAAAACGGATTCGATGAAGTGTATCAACTTGCGGCAGACATGGGCGGCGCAGGTTATATATTCACAGGTGAACACGATGCAGATGTCATGCATAATTCTGCTATGATTAACTTGAATGTTGCCAAGGTGGCCAGTGAATTTGGAAATCATTCACCCAAGATATTCTATTCATCTTCTGCTTGCATGTATCCAGAACATAACCAGTTAGATCCAGATAATCCAATGTGTTCTGAAGATTCGGCATATCCTGCCGACCCTGACAGTGAATACGGCTGGGAGAAATTATTCAGTGAACGACTATACTTTGCATTTGCTAGAAATTATAATTTAGATGTAAGAGTTGCAAGGTTCCATAACATTTTTGGTCCTTTAGGTACATGGGAGGGTGGCCGAGAAAAAGCACCGGCCGCCATGTGCAGAAAGGCCGCTGAGGCAGAAAATGGGACTTCTATTGAAGTGTGGGGAGATGGTAAACAGACTAGGTCGTTCCTTTATATCGATGAGTGTATAGAGGCGATGTTGCGGTTGATGGAATCTGATTTTACCGGTCCAGTTAATATTGGTTCAGAAGAGATGATCGCTATTAACGATTTTGCACAGATGGCAATTGATATCTCTGGTAAGGACTTAACAATTAATAACATTCCAGGCCCAGAAGGTGTTAGAGGTCGAAATTCTGATAATGCCCTTATCAGGGAAAAATTAGGATGGGATTATGAACAATCACTTAGAGTAGGTATGGAAAAAACTTATGCTTGGATTTATGAGCAGTTATATCCCACTCAACCCGATTTTGAATATGATGACGGTGTAGTTTCTACTAGGGAGGTAAAATGAAAACTGCTATTTGTATATCGGGTTATAGTGAATCGCTTCCACATGTTAAAGATAATCTTAAAGAATACTTTGATAAGTATATCGGGGATTATGATGTTTATGCATATGTTCCGCCGTCTGAACATGCCACTAAAATTAAAGAATACTTTCCAAACGCCACTGTTAAAATTGAAAAAGATAAACCGATAGACTCTAAAGGAATCAAAGGTAGATTTAAAACTGGCGTTCAGAGATGGTTACAACAAATCAATGGTTGGAAAGAATCTAATAACATGAGAAAGGAATCCGGCCGCGACTACGATATTGTGGTTAGGTGCCGGCCCGATATTGATTTTCATTCTCCTTGGTTCCATTTCAAAAATGCTAAACTAGATAGAATGTATGTTCCAAATTTCCACCATTATGGTGGTATCAATGATAGATTTTGTATTGCACCTCCACACCTAATCGATAATTTCATGAACTTAATTGATGAGGCAATGAAACAACCACAGAATGCAAACCATGCCGAATCTTTTTTAAAACGAGTTCTGATTGAAAAAAATACACCAATTGAATTAGTTCCTATATACTTTGCACGGGTAAGAAAAGGCGGCGAGGTGATGCAACGCGATAGAAACAAATTCAATTTTCAAAAAGAAATGCCCAGATACCCAGATAAATTAATAAAGACAGGAACTTGTTATGAATAAATTTATTGTGACTACCACCATCCAACCCCCAACAGAAGCAACCATGAAATTTTCGGAGAAGGAAGATTGGACTTTAGTCGTTGTGGGTGATACAAAAACACCACACGAAGAATATAAAAAAATAAACTGTGTATACCTTACACCTGACGAACAAGAGGCCCTTTCCAAAGAATTGTCTGATGCGATTGGATGGAAATGTATCCAGAGAAGGAACATGGGATTCTTATACGCATACAGAGAAGGCGCAGATGTTGTTGCAACCGTTGATGATGATAACATTCCATATGAAAATTGGGGCCGGGATGTTTATGTTGGTCAGGAAATCGAGATTGATTTATACGAATCAGAGAACGGATTCTTTGATCCTCTTAGTGTTACGAATAGGCCCGATTTGTGGCATAGAGGGTATCCACTAAAACATGTCCCAACTAAGAATAATGTAACTTATTTAGGCAAAACAAAGAGAAGAGTATTGGTGCAAGCAGATTTGTGGGATGGAGATCCAGACATAGATGCTATGTGTCGTTTGTCTAAGATGCCTTGTGTGAATTATGATAATCATTCTCCATATGGCAGTAACCAGATTGGTCCGTTTAATAGTCAAAATACTTTTATACACAGAGATGTTCTTCCTTACTATATGGTTCTTCCTCATGCCGGGAGAATGGATGATATTTGGGGATCATATATTGTACAAAAACAATTCCCCAACTCGGTCATTTATAACAAACCCACGGTATATCAAGACAGAAATGAACAAGATTTGGTAACTAATCTAGAGAAAGAAATAATAGGTTACAGAAATACTCTTAACTTTATTGAGGGCACATATGTTCTTGAGGACGGGCCGCAGACAGCATATAATGTGTACTGTGAGCAGTTCGGTGGATGAATTCGCAAGTCTTTTTGCTAATAAGACAGTTGCGGCCGTTGGGCCTAGCGGACATCTAATGGGCAAGGGCCTTGGACAAAAGATAGATTCTTATGATTTGATTTGTAGGTTTAACGAAGTTCGACCTAAAGGTCTTGAAAACGATTATGGTTCTAGAGTAGATGTTATGTTTTGGCATTTAAATTCTTGCGACATGAAGGATTTTAAACTATATGCAAATAGTGATTTAGAAGGTTTTAAATCTTCAAAACTTCTAGTTTACCCAAGACAACACGGAGATGTAAATAGAAGAGGATGTAGCAAATCAAGAACACCAAAAGAAAATGCCGAACAGTTGCCTGATGTTCCATTCTATCAAGTAGATACAAATAAAGTAAGACAGTGGGAGAATAAATATTCCGCTCATCTTACTGTGGGAGTCTTGGGTTTGATGATGATAATGGAAACTTCGTTTAAAGAATTATTTGTTAGTGGATTTTCTTTTTATAAATCAGAGAAAACTTATCATCCGGCCCACCCAACACATTTAAACATAACAAAAACTAAAGTTCATGGTGGCAGGGAAGGAATCCAGGCATTAAGAGACAATATGAAAAATAAAAAAAATATAACTGGTGATTATCTATTCGAGGAAACAATATTAACATGAAGAAATGTATTTTTATTTCAGTACGGTCGGATTCTACTAGATTGCCAAATAAAGCAACTAGGTTGTTGTTCAACAAACCAACCATTCAGTATCTAATAGACAATTTAAAGAATTCAGAAAAAGCAGATGACATTGTTTTATGTACCACCCAATTGGAGAGTGATGATGTTTTATGTGCAATAGCAGAGAAGTCTGGAATTAAATGTTTCAGGGGAAGTTCTGAAGATAAACTGGCAAGATGGTTGGGGGCATGTGAAGAGTTTGGTATTGATTTCTTCGTAAATGCTGATGGGGATGATTTGTTCTTTGATTGTGCTTTAGCAGACCATGTTATTGAACAGTGGACCGTTTCGAGACCAGACTTCCTAGACGGCCATGGTTTGTATTACGATGTATATGGTATCACAAAAGAGGCATTAAAAAAGGTTTGTGAGATAAAAGGAACAGACGAAACAGAATACATTAGACCGTATTTCACAGATACGGGCCATTTCGAGGTTCATAGATTAAAGGTTCCTCAGAAGTATAAAAAGACTGATGCTAGAATGACTCTGGACTATCTAGACGATTTAAACTTCTTTGAAGCAGTTATCAGGGAATTGAGAAGAGATGAATTGCCTATTACCTTTGATAATGTTTTGGAGTTATTAAAAAACAAACCAGATTTAAAGCGTATAAATAATTACTTAGAGGGTGAGTGGAAAGAGAATCAAGAGAAAATCAAAAAACTCATATTAAAGAGTGATGTTAAATGATTAATAATGATTGGTCCAAAGAAGATGAAATGACTACTGACTTTAACAATCGTCAGTATGATGAAATGTACAGAAGCACATCCTTTATCATTGACTCTCTGTGTCATATTCTTCCTGTGGATAGAACATATAATGTGATTGATGTTGGGACGGGTGCTGGTGCAAATCTATATTACATAGCCAAAGAATATCAAAACCACAATTTTATTGGTGTTGATTTTAACGATCACTATCTTCAACAAGCAGAAGATAGACACAGAGAACTTGGATTGAAAAATACTAAATTCAGATCCTTGGATATTTTTGACCCTGGCGCGGAGACGGACTTTGGTGATATTGGTTGCGATGTCATTGGATCTTCTCAGGTCTTAAACATCATAGAATTTGAAAGAGGCAAACAGTTTATAGGTAATTGTTTTAATAACGCAAAGGTTGGAGTGTTCTTTCATTCTTTGTTTACAGAAAGACCATTAGATTATGATGTAAAGATTCACGATCATACAGTCGATGCCATAGTATCAATGAACATCTATTCTATATTCACAATGAATAAATTGGCAGATCAGTGTGGATTTCATTTGAAATACAATAAAGAATTTGAAATAGATGTTGATTTGCCAAATAAATTCGAGGGTAGGGGAACATACACTACCAAGACATCTGACGACAAACGAATGCAATTTACGGATGTCTTATATTGTCCTTGGAGATTCTTATATTATGAGAGGAACTAAAATGAAATCTTGGCGATTTGAAACAAACGAAATGTTGTATGTTTCAGAAGTACTGAAAAGTGGTTTCGGTGCATCGGAAACTGGAACATTCTGTGAAAGATTAGAGACTACTTTTGCAGATAGACATGGACAGAAGTACGGAATAGGTTGTAATTCTGGAACCTCAACCCTTCACTCTGCATTAGAGGCGTTTGGTGTTGGTGAAGGAGATGAAGTAATTATCCCTGCACTAACTGTTGCGATGTGTGGTTATGCAGTTACTCACGCTAACGCTACTCCCGTATACGCCGATGTGTGTGAGGATACTTTCCTAATTGATCCAGAGGACATTAGAAGAAAAATTACACCAAAGACCAAAGCGATTATGGTTGTTCACCTTTATGGTCTAATGTGTAACATGGAAGAGATTGAGAAGATTGCAGAGGAACATGGACTGTACATCCTAGAAGATTGTGCCCAATGTTTCTTGGGATCGGATCACAGGGGTGTGATTTCAGGTACGGCTGGTGATGTGGGTAGTTGGAGTTTTGAAAACTCAAAGCATCTTTCGTGTGGGGATGGTGGTATCGTTACCACGGACTGTCCTATCCTAGCAGAGTTCATGAGACAGTACGCTGGTGTTGGATTTAAGAACATCACTGCTGGGAGTGGTAAGGTAAGAATTTCCCGAGACAAGTTCCAAGATCCAGATTGGAAACGACACAACATTCTTGCATACAACTACAGACTACCAGAGATTGCTGCCGCTGTTGCTTTGGCTCAAACAGAAAAGATAGATTGGTTGTGTGAGTTGAGGAGGAATGCTGGTTTGGGATACTTGGGAGTAATTAACGAATCTAATACAGATATGTTGATCCCACAGAAAACACCAAAGGGTTATACCAACTCATACTATACTTTTGCTTGTTTGTTTAATGGAGAGAAGTACGGAATTGGATGGCAGGAGTTTAGAAAGAAATATATCGAAATGGGTGGAGATGGTATTTACGCAGCATGGCAGTTAGTGTATAATGAACCATGTTTCAAGAATCAGAAGATTGGTTGGGGTCGGGCCCCTGTCGCTGAAACTTTACAGAAAAATCTCATGCAGTTTACATGTAATCAGGCGAACGAGGATCAGGTTCAGAGACAGTGCGAAGTTCTTCGTGACACATTGGAGTATTTTGGAAAATGAATGATGTGAAAATTATTGGTCCATGTTCAGCAGAAGAAAATAACTTCATGTCCATCTGCGATCATTTGGTTGGTATTTTAGGCTTTGATTTCATCTTTAAGGGATCTTTCGATAAGGCTAATAGAACTTCTGTTCATGGAGGAAGAGGCGAAGGTTTGGAAAGGAGTCTTGATCTTTTCCGTGAAGTGAAAAGGAAGTATCCAAAACTTAATTTAACCACAGACGTACACGAAGTATGGCAAGTGGAGAAAATTTCTGATTGCATTGATGTAGTGCAAATTCCTGCTTTTTTGTGTAAGCAGACAGATTTACTGGTGGAATCTGCACGACACTTTGATGTGGTTAATATCAAAAAAGGTCAATGGTTAGGTCCAGAGATACTTATTAAGATGGTAGATAAGGTAAAGTCAGTCAATCCAGATGTTCAGGTCTGGATAACTGATAGGGGATCTAACTTTGGTTATGATAAATTAATCACCGATGTATCAATCGTGGACGAACTCAAGACAGTTTATGATAAAGTGATCCTAGATTGTACCCACTCGACACAGAGAAGTAGAAAGGTCTACGGTTCTCAGGGTGACCCTTCTCTAGCAGAAAGGCATGTCGTGGGTTCTGTCGTGTACAACTATGATGGTATGTTTGTGGAGACTCATCCAGACCCGCAAAATTCTCCATCAGACGGGGAGTGTATGATTCACCTTGATAATATTGGTTCTGTTCTAGAGTACCGATCAAAAGTAAAGACAATTATTGATGGAGCAAAAAACAATGGAAGACTCTAAGAAAAAATTAGTGATAACTGGTAGTAGAGGCCTGATCGGCAAAAAGTTGGTCGATCACTATAAAGATGATTACGATGTGATTGAACTTGACTTGGTTCTTGGTAACGATTTAACAGATGAGACATATGTCAATGATTGGTTTAAGAAGAACCGAGATTTATATGCCATTATTGTTGGTCATGCTTTCAATCCACTTCCGTTGGAGGGGGCAACCAAAGAAGAACCCATCGATGTGGATCTCCAGAACATTAGAGATTACATGGAAACAAATGTGGTTAGTGCCTTTAATGTTTGTCGAAACTTCATTCGCAATAACGATGGTGGTGTTATCATAAACATCTCTTCTTTATATGGTAGGTTATCTCCCAAGCATTTCATCTACAGTGACTATACAAAACCCATCGGGTATTCAATGTCTAAAAGTTCTGTAGTTCTCATGACAAAGTATTTGGCAACATACTATGCTCCAGAGTTTAGGGTGAACGCAGTTGTTTTGGGTGGTGTGCATGATGATAAGTTCCAACCAGACTTCTACACAAATTACAACAGAAATGTTCCGATGGGAAGACAGATGGACATCGAAGAAGTCACAAGTGTTTTTGATTTCCTTCTGGATGAAAAATCAACGTATGTCACGGGGACAGAACTTCTTATCGATGGAGGGTGGAACGCATGGTGAATGTAGTCATCCCCATGGCTGGTTTGGGAAAAAGATTCTCAGACGATGGGTTCATGCGACCTAAGCCACTAATTGAAATCAACGATGTCCCAATGATTCAGAAGGCAATTGAGTCATTGGGTATTGATGGTCGTTACATCTTTATCACAAGAAAAACAGAATACTCGGAAGAAATACATGAACATCTTAGAAGGATCAAACCCGAGTGTTTAATTCGTGAGATTGATTATGTTACTGATGGTCCGGCCTCCACGGTCAACCTTGTTCGTGATGAAATAAACAATGACGATCAATTGGTGGTTGCAAACTGCGATCAAATTATGTGGTGGGATGGTAGTGCTTTCATTCACTATTGTCAGTATCATGGTTTTGATGGGATGATTGTCACATATGCCTGCGACTCAACTAAAAATAGTTACGCAAGAATTGATATGAACGGTCTTGTACAGGAGATCCGAGAAAAAGAAGTCATCAGTGATATTTCTTTGAACGGGATTCATTACTGGAGACGCGGCCTAGACTTCATACATAGTTATGATAAGATGGTCGAAGAAGATGACAGGGCAGTCAACGGTGAGTTCTATGTCGGTCCTTCTTTCAACCAAATGATTAAACGACAACAACGAGTTGGTATCTACCATATTCCGAGATGTCAACACCATGCAGTCGGCACCCCCGACGATTTGAGAGAGTATATTCGTAATGAAAATTTGTAGTTTAAATGATATGACTAGAGGGTGGTTTATTGGTGACTTTGATCCTTCAATCATAAAGACAAATAAGTATGAAGTTGGAATCCTCACTCATAAAGCGGGTGAGGATTGGCCTGCTCATTACCATAAAGAAGCAACTGAGATAAATGTTCTTTTATCTGGGAGGATGGTTGTTCAAGGAAAAGATATCTTCCCGAACGATATATTTATATTTGAACCTTATGAAGTTTCTGATCCAATATTTTTAGAAGACTGTAAAGTTCTTTGTGTAAAAACCCCATCATTACCAAAAGATAAATACGAGGTTAAAAAATGAAATTCTATCGTGATCGTATTGATACAGAGAAATATGTTGTCGCAACTTATTATGTGACTACCAAGACTAATCTTGCAGATGCCGCATGGAACATCGCAATCGGACAAAGTGTGGGCAATCCAAATGTTCGCAACCAGTGGGAAACCGAAGAACTCTTTGAGAGAAATTCTTGTGTCATCATCGGGGATGAACCCCAACTAGCAAACTTCAAGGAAGGACTGGTTGAGATTGCTTTCCCTGTAATCAACACTGACTGGGAAAATGATGGTATCTCTCATCTACTTTGTCAATTGATGGGCGGTCAAATGGACATTGACACCATCACTTCATGTAGACTAGTTGATGTCAAGTACCCAAAGTGTGTCGAAGACAAGTTCCTTGGTCCACAGATGGGACTCAGTGGTATGCGAGAGTTCACTGGTCAACACGAAAAGCCTCTTTTCGGTTCTATCATTAAACCAAAGATTGGACTTTCTGTTGATGGCCTTCTTGATATGACTAAGCAGTTGGTGGATGGTGGAGTTGATTTTATCAAGGAAGATGAGATCATGGCAAACCCATCGTTCTGTTCACTCGAAGATCGTGTCGAGAAAATTTCTAACTACATTAGTAATTGTGGTCGCAATGTAGTCTATTGTTTCTGCATCAATGCAGACCCACACGCCATTCTAGATCGAGTTTCTTTTGTTCATCAAAATGGTGGCAACGGAGTTCATCTTAATGTCTGGTGTGGTCTGGGTGCATACAACTCTGTCCGAAAGATGGATCTGCCGGGACTATTCATCCACTTCCAGAAGAGTGGTGATAAGGTATTCACCGAATCAACTCACAAGTATGGGATTGATTGGGATGTAGTCTGTGACATGGCGGGTATGATTGGTGTCGATACCATTCACTCTGGTATGTGGGGTGGATACAAGAGTGACGACGAGGAAGAACTACGAAAGAACATTAAGATTCTAACTGATCGTAATGTTGTTCCTGCTCTTTCCTGTGGCATGAAGTCTGAACTTATTCAACCGATCAAGGATAGGTTTGGGGTTGACTGGATGGCAAATGTTGGTGGCGCTATTCATGGTGATCCAGACGGGACTACCTCTGGTGCATCTAAGATCAGAAAGGCCATCGAAAGTTGTTGATTATTTCACATAGAGGAAATGTAGAAGGACCAGATCCGAAAACCGAAAATACCATATCTCAAGTACATAAGGCAAGAGATAATGGATTTGATGTTGAGGTTGATGTCTGGTGGTATGAACAAAATTTTTGGTTAGGACATGACGAACCCAAAGAAAAGATAATGAAATCTTTTTTAACACAAGGGAACCTTTGGGTACATGCTAAAAATTTAGAGGCGGTAAGAGAACTTCAGTACGTTGATACAAACTGGTTTTGGCATGAAGATGATAAAGTTACCCTGACACGAAGAGGAAACATCTGGTGTTTTCCAGGCAACGAGGTAGAGGGTGGAGTCATGGTAGATCACGGGCAAACAACGAAGGTAAAGGTAATGGGGGTCTGCACCGATTATCCCTTGAGGTGGTAAACTAAAAATGATTAAACTACATGTATGTTTTACTGGATTGTTCCCCGATGAAAATTTTTCTAATATGAATCTAGTCATAGACAAATTAGAAAAATCGCAGGATATTGATGTTCAGTTTCATATCATATTTGATCCAAACCAAATGGGTATTGATAGGCATGGAAGAAAATTAACGATAGTTGGTGATAAGATTAAACAACTTGTTGATGATAAAGGCATCAATGAATTTAGATACGATAGTCTATTTCTAAAATCAAATAAATCGTCGATTGGTGTGGATTCAGTAATGATTCAACAGGAAAGTATTTCTAGTTTCCTATACTCGGATATTTGTAGTGATGATGATTACGTTTTGAGAACTAGGGGTGATGTTAGGATTCGTGATGAAGACTTATCTCGTTTCTTAGACTCGGGGTGGTACGATAAACTGAAAAACAAAATGTTCTTACCTTTTATTGGTGACAAATACGTCTATGATTTTTGCGACTACTACTGGTTGTCTTCAGTCAGAAGAAACAAAGACTGCATTTTTTCTGATCGTGATGAAATACATCGGGCATGGTCGAATCACAATCTTACGAGAGATCATCGCCAGTTTGGTGAGAAGATACTTTTCATAAAGCCATTCATGGACATGGTAAATAATGGACTACACACACTAAGCGAAGATTATTGGAAGTTTATCGATAGTAATTTCTGTATTCCTGTCGTTGGCGATCACTCTAAAAGACCAATATTGGATATGAATAAAAAAAGGAGACGGAAATGGTGATCCGAGTTGACATTGATGAAACAATTTGCACAAGTCCCCCTGATAGGAACTATGCAACCGCCACTCCCATCGAAGAAAGAATCAAACACATCAATAATCTATATGACGAAGGACATACCATCATCTATTGGACTGCTAGAGGCGCAAAGACCGGCATCGATTGGAGAGAAGTAACAGAGAAACAATTCGAGGAGTGGGGAGTCAAATATCACGAATTACATTTAGATAAACCTGCGTATGATCTTTTTATTGATGATAAGAATATGCAGGCAGAGGCATATTTCAATGAGTAGAGTAATCGTTCTATTATTTGAGTTAAACCTTGACATTTAGTGTGTTGTGAAGTATGATATATAACACATATGAAAGGAGTATCCCATGTTACTTGAACAAAACGATATAAACTTTTCATTGATGGTGGAAGAAGAGGTTGCCAAACGAAAAGATGGTTACATTGATGCCATAATTGCACTGTGTGATAAATTGAATTTAGACCCAAAGTATGTGGCAAAACATCTATCCGACCCTATTAAAGAAAAGTTACAGGCCGAAGGCCAAGAAATCAACCTACTACCCAAAACATCAAAATTACCATTTTAGTCTTGACATATATACTGTATGTGGTACAATTACCGCATAACCAAATCACTAGCATCATTAGCAAAAAGGAGAAACAAAATGCCAGCAGATTTTAGTTCAATGAAGAAAACCAGCAACAACTTTGACCGTCTCGCGTCGGAACTCGACAAGATGGCAAAGGGTAGCAACTCGTACAAGGATGACCGTTTCTGGCGTCCTGAAACTGACAGTGCAGGAAATGGATACGCCGTAATTCGTTTCCTTCCTGCGCCAGCGGGTGAAGACAACCCGTTCGTTCGTACCTATACTCACGCTTTCCAAGGCAAGGGTGGATGGTACATCGAGAACTCCCGAACGACTATCGGGGAAAAGGACCCTGTTTCAGAAATGAACAGCGAACTCTGGCAACAGGGTGAGAAGGGTCAGGAAATTGCTCGTCAGCGTAAGCGTCGATTGCAGTATATTTCCAACATCGTGGTTCTTAGTGACCCTAAGAATCCCGAAAATGAAGGAAAGGTTTTCCTTTACAAGTACGGCAAGAAAATCTTCGACAAGATTTCAGAAGCAATCAAGCCAGAATTTGCAGATGAAACTGCAATCAATCCATTTGATTTCTGGAAGGGTGCAGACTTCAAGTTGAAGATTCGTAAGGTAGCAGGGTTCACCAACTATGATAAGTCGGAATTCGATTCCCAAAGTGAACTGTTTGAAGGTAAGGATGATTTCCTTGAAGCACTCTGGAAGCAAGAGTACTCTCTTAACGAATTCATCGACCCTGCCAACTTCAAGTCATATGATGAATTGAAGGAAAAACTCGACCGTGTTCTTGGCGGTTCGGGTGCTAGTATTGCTACTGCTGAGAGCGATGAGGTTTCGACCCCATTCAGTTCACCAGTAACAGAAACCGCATCTGA
>CETN01063155.1_pt1 | contig 19250 bp, 15 predicted proteins | sample 531301 | NCBI WGS metagenome assembly CETN01 (sample SAMEA2622656, study PRJEB7988) | marine metagenome | isolation source: saline water (ENVO:00002010), including
TGGACTAAAAGAATACCATTCGAGGGGATTATTAATCCGGCAGCACATATGCAAGGTATTGAGTTGCCTGACATTGAACCACACCCAAGTATGAGTTTTTCAGGCCAAGACATAACTGCTTCAATTAACGGAGCACCATCAGATAATATTTATACCCTTATGGCTTCAAATTATTTTGCTGAAGTTGGTAAATTCTTCCTTAATGGTGGAGGATATACAAAACTGAAATCCAATGGTGTTAATACCGCAGATTTTAAATTTGAACAAGGTGAAATATATGGGGCACGACTTAGACTTAAAACATCATATTCGGGAAGCAGAACATATGATTTTGAAAGTGGTTCCGATGGAACAAATGGCTTTTATGGTGTTTTTGGAGCTAAAGCAATTGATAAAATAAAATTTGGCACAGCTATGCCCCTTTTCCAAGGTCTGGGCTCCACAGCAAGGGTTGCAGCACCTGCACTTAGTTCCTCGACACTCGCAGCTTCTGGCACTTATGAAATACCACAAGATCCAACTCAAAATCCCGAGTTTAGTAAAAACTTTACAATGTACAGTAGAACAACAGCCTTTGGCCCACCCATCTTGGGTAGAAAGTACACAGATAGTTATCCTACTACAGTTGCACTTAAAAGTTATAATGAAATTGCTACGGGATCAGCTAATTTTGGAACCAAAGATTCACTCAACGGATTTAATTGGTCGTTTACTCCACCATATTATGATGGTGAGGCATGGGTCGATTTTGTGTTTATTCCAACAGCATCAGTTAACTACGACTTAAATAGAATTTTAAAAGAGACAAAAATAGTACCCAGAAGATTTGATCCCGGCGATAGCTTGGTCCGCACCGCCACAGGTGATCCTCTATATTCTGGTTTCAGAACACTTGTAAAAGATAGATTATATCCCGCCGCCGACCCGGTTGCAACCTTCTCGCCGGACAACACCAATAGTGTCAATGATTCGGTTGATGGCTTTGAAATATACTCAGGCGAAAACATCAATAGTAATGCAATGCAAATAAATGCATCGATTAACTTATTCGGTGTTGAGAATGTTCCTAAAACAACTTTTGACAAGTTTGGTCAGTTGGTACAAGATGAAAATGAAATTGTATCAAAACGATGGGTAATACAACCTAAGTTTGAAACTCCAATGATGAACTTCCATGATACCGGTGCTAGACCAATATCAGCAGACGAAGGAACACTAACACTGCCACAGAATTTTGGTTCTGAATCTGTACCTCGTGGTATGTGGCATCAATTTGGAACAATACCAGAAGATGCTAATAAAGGTATTTTCTTAGAGATTGGTGAAATACCTCAGACATGGTTAAGAAATCATTATGAAGTGGTAGGAAGTTCGTCTGTGTATAACGATTTTAATGGTTTAGTTGGTCCTTCAATTCATCAAAGTTATAAATCATTTGCCGATTTAATGGGATTCACAAATGAAAACTCAAGTGTTAGACTTGGTGAATTAGCAAACAGACAAACAATTAGAGAGGCAGTTGTCGCGGTACCGTATGTAGTACAGGCTCCACCACTCATCGTGAGTCCTTCCACCGAGTCAGGTGTAGAAATTCCTTTAGATTCCTCAATCGACCCCCGCAAGAAGTTTATTTCTATTCCACAATTGCGATATGAAGCTGCTTTATCAGAAAATGCCGGCTCAGCAATTGGTAATTCTTTAGACGCTGCTGGTAAATCAATTAGAAATCAAGTTAATAAAATGAAACAATTTGTGTTACCACCTCAATTTGATTTTATTAATAATACAGAAATCGAACCAATGGTAATGTATATATTTGATTTTAAGTATGAACTTGACAAAAATGACTTGTCGTATATTTGGCAGAACTTATCTCCAAGAGATAGCCGTAGGGTGTCATTAGCTGAAGATGCTGTAGCACATGAATTAATCAACACTGAGTTACTTACTGAAGACAATCTTATCAATAATGCAAATTTGAGATGGATGGTATTTAAGGTTAAGCAAAGAAGTCAAGCCCTTTATGAAGACATAGTTGTCAAACAGGTTAATCAATCAATCAAACCTCCACAATTATTAGGCCCACAAAGACAAGCTGCCGACACACAAGGCTACAAAGTTAGATTTAATTGGCCATATGATTATGTTTCAATTATTGAAACAGTAAAACTTGATGCTGATCTACTCTATAAAAAAGATAATGAACAAGCTCCTGTAAATCTCATTACACAACCACCGCAAACACCCAATGGACAAGCTGCGGGTGCTCCTTCTATCCTTGGACAAGACATTAACGGCGACGGCTTTTTTGGACAAGACATCGACGGCGACGGCTTTTTTGGGCAAGATCTTGACGGCGATGGCCGGACACAAATTAAATCATCTAAGATTCAGAGTAAAAACATTGGAAAAATTAATCAAACACTTGATAAATCTAAACGAAAGAAAAAATATTTTAATAGACCCACAAAAAAAACAACAAAGTAAATGATAAAAAGTAAGGAAATATATTATGGCTAAATTTTTAGATAAAAAAGAAAGAGTAATGGATATTGAACTTACAAGTTACGGCAAACATTTACTTTCAACAGGCAAGTTTAAGCCTGTATATTATTCATTCTATGACGATAATATTATTTACGATGGCGATTATGTAAACAATAATGAGTCACAGAACGCTGCCCATACAAGAATTAAAGACGAAACACCTTATTTGGAAAGCTTAGTATTGTTTGAAGACATAGAAAGCAAAATGCAAAAAATACCAAGAGTTGATGAAACTGGATTAGGTATTATTAGTATTGACACTGTTCCACTTGAGCCAGAAAAGCCAAGATTAGATAATTTCATACATAATAATGCTATTGGAGATGCTTTGTTAAATGGTGAGCAACCAAATCTGGTACCGTCATGGAAAGTTGTTATGCTGCAAAGTAGTATAACATCATCAGCAAGACAACAAACTGGAACCTCAAAAGTTCCAATTGATATTCCACAAATAAACATATCTGCATCATATTCAAAGCAATTGGTTGATCTTCAAGACATTAGCATTATACCAGACTCGGTTAGAGATTCTTTGGTACAATCTTCTGTTTTTGTGGACAACAAAGTAGTTCAACTTGTGATGGATGATCCAATTATTTATTTGGAGGAAATTAACACAGAGTTATTAAATGACAATTTTGATATCGAAGTATTTTGCCTTGAAGAAGGACTTGAAAGTGAAAGCATGACAAGAAAGTATTTTGAATCCAAAAAAGAACAAATTGTTGATGGTATGATGGTTATGCCAAATCCAGTTGTTGATCAAACACAAAGTGATGGGGAGGAACCGCCCAATAACGATATACAATTTAGTAATAATGCAGTAGAATATTATTTTACAATCTTAAAAGATGCAGATACTGATCAAGAAACAGTGTGCAAGGCAATGCGAGAATTTAATAAAAATAACTATTATGTTGATTTAGATTTTGATTGCAATACAGAAGATGAAGAAAACTTTTTCAATGATATTTATGGTAGTGAGGTAGTTCCAGAAATATGCCTAGATTAACCTATAGCGGCGATACGACAGACTTATTTGGTAGATTTTTACCAACACCAATATTTGATGGTATAAAAATTAGTAATGTTTCTCCAAGTGACAAAGATGTTGAGGATGCTAAAGATAGTGGCCTTGCAACCATAGCCATCATCGAAGGAGACGCTGCTACAGATCTCGGCACCTTGGGTGATATAAATTATTCAAATATGGCTAGAATTGAAGTCAATGCTTCTTTGATATTTAATTCTGATGATTCCTTTAATCCAGAAGAATATTTTAATACATTATTAACAAATGGTGCTGATAATGTTCCATCTTTATATCTTAATATTATTGCAATAAAAGAAAGTAACTTGGAGCAAAATTTTATACGAGCACTAAAAGATGATAAGTTAGAAATTTCTAATCTTAGACTGGCTATGGATTCTATACAAAATACGGTGAACAGATATACAGGAGACTCATCATTGTATGAACTGCCATCTTCTGCTCTTGAAAACGATTTAATTGTTAGTAAATTTTTAAACAAGACGGCATTTCAAGCATATTCTATTCCTTATTCTTCTGTTGTGTCAGATTACGAATTTAGAACTGATTACGATGATGATGGAAATCCATTTTTTGTCACTGGTAACCAGACCTTCAAATTTATTATTCCAGATTTTAGAGGGCTTAAAAATGTTTCAATTTTTGCATGCCTCTCAACTCGTAGTATTCATGATATATCTCTGCAATCAAAAGCAATGTTTGCATTAAATTTTGGTGACATAAGCTACGAAGACATTGTAATAGGTGGCAAAGTTGCAAAGTTTGGTGATCCTGTTTTTATCGATTCACAAAGTTTAGTTTACACAAATATGCCTTTAATGGCACTAAACTCTAAATTTTATAAAACTGACTCAATAACAAAATTAGATTTGGATAAATCTCTTGATCCGATAATAACAAAATATAGTAAGTTTATAAATAACGACAAATCTTTAAAAAGACAAATTGACAATATTTTATTTGTAAGACAAAAATATTCTGATTCTACTGAATTACTTCCAAATTTGCAAAAGAGTAATAATCTATCTCCAAGCAAAAGTCCTAACAACAACATTGGCAGAATGTATGATGAAATTAGAATTTCCATCAATAATTTTAATGTTGGGCTACAAGGAGAAGAAGAAGTAGTAAAAAGAATTTTTAGAAATTTTAAAATTTTAGACTTAAGAGATGTTGTTAATTTAGAGTTTACCACATCTTATGACGAAAATAATGATCTTGAAGTGGTCGATGGTAGAAATGTGGACGAAAATTATATCTACATGAACAAAATACACTCTAATGCTGCCAAATATGTACCAATAAACGATGCTATGAATTGGCCCGGTAGAGCCGAAATACCAGTGACATCTGCCGAAAGAAAGCAACAAGTTTTGACTAGGATTGCTACCATAAAACAAGAAATAAAAAAAGTAGCAAAGGATGCCATACTGGGTTCATTGGGAGATATTACTAATGACACTCTTGAATCTAAAATTGATGAGGCTGATGAGTGGTTTCAAGGATTTTGTCAATTTTGGGCTGGGAAGGATGATAATGTCAAGAAGCTTGTTGGTGGGAACTGGATAAATCAGAAATCGACAAATTCTAAACTTTACTTAGCAAAAGAATCTTCCATAGAAAATGTAGATGAGATTACGAAATCCGAAGCAGGCGCCGCCGCAAAGCAAGCTTCAGAATATTTTGAAACAGTGTATAACAATGAAAGTTTGGACTTTTTTATGAGAGGTCCATGGGAAGATGATGATATCGAAGACGGCAATCTCGCACCCACAGTTACGGGCGGCTCAAAATATGAAGAACTTTCCGTCAGACAAATTCACGAGTTAACCGGAATGGCCCATTTAAATGCCAAAATACAACTTATTTTCCCAAAAACAGTCTCCGGCCGGAATGACACTTTGCCAACAATAGGTTCAGATAGAGCGGCTCATATTTCACAAGCAAATGATGTTGCTAAGGAGTTTCGTGTTTTTGATACTTTGGTTAAAACATATGATGACCCGTATAGTTTTTCTGAATTTGTTTATAGTAATACATATGGTGTGTTTGGCACAGCTAATGCAGAAGAGTTTGTTTCTGGAATTGCAGTTAAAGATAACGAACAAGTCAAACAAGACTTTCGTGTAAATTTAAAAAATGCAATTGAAAATCATTTGACTGGCAATGGCAAACTTTTAGACGGTACTCTTGGCCCCGATGATAACGAAGGACTCGCCTATAATATATTTAAAATAAAAGATCAAATTTTTAATAACATTGAACAAATTATAGATGAAGAAATTGACAAAATACTTAATACGAACCTTTATCAACAGCTACTACAGGAAAGTTCCAGAGATCTTAGAGCAAAGGCAATATTTGTTACATTGAGAAAAAAATTAAAGGTAGCCGTAGAAGAAACAATTAGCTCTGCTGGCTATACAGCCTTTTTAGCAACTCCTGCAACTATCAGTGGGGATCCGCCCTCTGATCTCATTAGGGAGCAATGCATACCACAAGCTAAATTAATAAAAACAAGTGACACCAATAATAAGGGAATAATATACGGTAAATATCCAAAACTACAACAGAAGTTTAGCCCAAGCTATGCTAATGGTGGTTCGTTATGGTATCATAAAATTGATTTGAGTGGTGGCATGCTAGAAGCAATGAGCGAAGGGTTGATGTCAGAAAAAACACAAATTGAAAATTTAATTGAAAATGCGCTTGAAGAGGCAGTTGGATATGAAGCTATTGTTTATGATACTAGATTATTTGATAAACTGGCAGAGACAGACATTATAATTCAAAAATCAGGATATTTTTTCTTTGATTATGAAAAGTTTGTTAGACGGCGATCATTTTTATCAAGGTATATGGATGTTGGAAGATTAATTGACTTTACTTCAACCGGCAAGGAACTTACAAATGCATCCATTAAGGTTGATAAGGTTAGACTTATTAATTTAACTCACAATTTAAATATGCTATTAGATCGAGATATCCAAAGTTTTAGTGCAGAACCACAAGATCCAGTTGAATATAAAACCTTTAAATTTCATACTAGTCTAAATTCAAATGGAGATTTACATGCATTTCCAAAAGCACCTATTTCAAAAGCAATAACATCTGAACAATTTTTTAATTTAGATTCTTTGCCAACTGCAACCGCGGTAGCCACTGCCACCGGCACACCAATTAGTGCTGGGTACGAATCTGCGGCTGCCACTGGCTTACCCACCACGGCTTTAACGGCTGATACTTCCGTAATTGCTTCCGAGACTGATGTAGAATCTTCATTCGTTGATACATTTTCAAAAATTACACAAAGAAATTTTAACTTTACTGATTTCAATAATGGGCTTTTGAGAGAGGGCCAAACATGGAAAGATGATTATAGACTAAACATGTATCAATATCAATTTTTTATTGATGATGATCAATTTAATAGAGTTCCTACCACAGTCGATCCCAGTGACTTTTCACCCAATTCCGAGCGAAAAGATGGTCATACAATAGACTATCAAGTATACGAAATTAAAATAATAGATGATTCACATGACTCATTGATTGCAATTGCTGCTAAGTTTGAGGATCTTTACAATAATTTTAAAAACAATTATTACGATGTGGCATTGGAGCAATGCTCATATAACGAATTTAACAAAACGTTTAATGATTTTTTTGTATCTGCAATTAAAGAAAAATATCCAAATACTTTAAACCCTTGGTCGCAGATGGTCTCAGTATATGTTCTATATTTGAATATCTTCACCAATAGTTTTGAAGGAGACTATGTACAAATGGTTGAATTTGGTGAAAAAATGTTAAGCAGCATAAGACCCGAAACAGGAACTTTGGATCGTTTGATATCAGTTAATAATGTATTCGTTAATTTTAATAATGAATTGAAATCTTTAATTTCGACTGCATCTGACGATTTTAAATCATACTCAAATATACAAACAATTCAGGTTCAACAAGCTATTCAAAGACCAATATTAGATCATATTGGCGACTATTCTGATGTTCTTGGACCAACAGGATAAATTAATAATTATTATGGAGGCATAAAACGATGTTTAAAATACCTTTTCAGGTTTCACAAATTAAAAAACAGCCAAAGCTTTATACAAAAAATAAAAACAAGTTTATATTAGGCGATAAAATTGTTAATAAAAATACCGATCCAACATTATTCAATGTACAAAATGCTGCACTAGCTGTCCAGCATATGTCTGGCACACCATCGTCTGCCAGACCCACCACTCACTCCACGACAACAGATATAGAAGCAATCTCTGTTGAAACTTTAATTCAGATGAATGTGGGCATTAGTGGTTTAAAAAAAGATTTCTCTTTACTAGAAGATAATAACCCTCAAATCGATTTGTCAAATCCAAGCATTATAGCTCAAAAAGAATTAGATAATGTAAGTAACGACCTAATCAAGCCAAGCGGATTTGATTTAGCTAATGATCCTATTTATGAACTTGATGCTGCTAAAGTGTCTGCAGCAAATATTAATGATTTGCAAGATGCTAGAGATTTTTTTGCACCCGTTGATCCATCTCAAATACTCTCTGGTTTAAATATTATGAATCAAAGTTCAGAGTATTTTGGTAGAAATAAGTACTACGAAAAATTTGGGAGATAATAAATGCCAACTCTTGAAAATATATTATTAAAAATTGACGAGCAAGATAGCACACATATAGACAAAATTATTGATTTTACTGATGAAAACAAACTAGAAGTAGAAGATTTAACCAAAATAGTCTCCTCTGGTGATAATACACAATTATTATTAGGAACATCAATTGAAACTGACGGGCAAGTTATAGATACTGACTCATTTGTGAGTTCACTTTACAATTCTGGTCTAATTGGCCAACAATTTACCGGTGACGGCGGTATAAGTGAGGAACAATATGCAATTTACTCAAGCACTTTAAATAATAGTATTGGGCTTGTCTTAGTTTTAATGGAGCAGTCCCGTAAACTTAGCAGCGGTTACACAACCACTGAATTGGTCCCTGTGTTTGCACACACAGCTAACGATGCATTAAATGATCCATCTTTTAATGCAACATTTGATTTTGGCGAGCAGAGTGAAGACACATCATTGCCTACCAATTATATATCTTATGAGCCGTATGGAAGTGAAGCTTACAATAATTCTGAATATCTTGCACTTAGAGGTAAGTTTGGATATGAAGAATTAACAACAAGCAATGTTGTTCTGGCCCCTTTTAATGAGGCATATGCTAGAATGACACAAGATGTTGACAAACTTGCTTTGGACATAGCATCTGGAATCCTAACATCAAAAGACATCATAAAAACAACTAATAAGTTAGAATTAACAGATAATCTGTTGCAGGAAATAACTCAAGATGAAGTTTCAAGCACAAGAGCAAGCCTAGAATCATCGAGTCCAAATACATCAGCAACTACTGTTTCCGTCCCAACCGGAGTATCATATTAATGAGTGTCGATTTAGAACAAATTCAAATTTATATTGACTCAATATCACAATATCCAACACAAGAATATGGTGGTAAATTTACTAGTCTAGTTGATGTCAATTTATTTTCCGGCTCTAATGATCTGTTTAGAAACTCAGTTGGTGGATATTTTTTTAATTCTATAGATGATGCACAACAATTAAAAGTACCACCAAATTTTAAAAAATTTCTATACTTTGATAATATTAATCCACAAATATATTCTATTAATTCTTACAAGGGCGAAAGAATCAACAGTAATATTGAGTTTGTCCAATCTGGCATGGATCGCAGCGAATCTAGCTCTGGTGCTAGCTTAATACAAAACAAGGGTGTTGCAAGTCAAGATACAATATTACCTTCCGTAAAATTTGTTTGTCAAGTTGAGGGCGATCCTAGAAATGAATTTTTGCAAGATCCCGTTGTTGGAAATAAATATTGGGAAAAATTATTCACTGGTGGTCAATTTAACGGCCAGAATATTGAACCAATATACTCAACTGAGTCATTTGATTCACACTATACAACGATTAACATGCCGTATGATAAAATTGATTTTAAAACTTTAAAAAATGGCTCAGCAGTTGATAGATATACACAAGTTTCATATGAATATAATACTTATAATCAATTATATCAAGACTTTGTCAGATCACTAAGCTCTGAAAAGCAAAATATAAATTGGTATTTATTAAACATGTATTCATTAAACTTTTCAATTGATGTCCACACTAAATCACACTATGGATTTTCCTCAACAGAAGAACCAATAAAACTTTTTAATGAAAATACTGAACAATATTTACTCAATGTCAGAGAAAATATTTTAAATTCAGGGCCGACACAATCTTCTGAGTTTGAAAAAAGGCAAACAAATCTAATATTCAACAGTAACTCAATCCGTGAATTATTAAAGCCAGATACACCTGCTCAAACACTAAGTAACTTACTACCGTATTATGCTAAAATTTCTGTTGACACTGAAAAAAGTGCGATATACTCAGAAATTATAAAATCTGAAAAATATTCCACTAATTTTTTAAAAACTTTGAAAGAGGTGTTTTTACAGCAAACAGAAGCAGCCCCTGAATTGGAAGAAATAAATTTTGTTGTTAATCAACAATCTATGACTTCTAAAATTGATAGTAAAATAGACACTCTGCAAGTTACCACTGACACTCAGCAATTTAAAGGAATTGATTTTGTAGAGATGCTTTTGTATTCTCACAATCAAATTAAAAATGAACAAAATGACTTTACTGTAATTGATGAGCAAAATGTTGAATCTAAAGCGGCATATGATAGTAAAGGCACATATAGAGCATATAATACAAGAAATATTTTATCTGTCTTAAACAGAACTATTTCAACCTTCGCCGGAATAAATTTTGCATTTTACATTAACGATTTAAACACAATTATGAATGTCCAAAATGAAACCAAAGATTTTGAGTTTCGCGACTTGAATACTCTTTCCCCAGAGTCTAACTATAATGAGGTGTTGGCATATAGAGTTGAAAAAATATCCGGCCCCGTAACAGGCGATTCAAATACACAAAATGTAATACAAAATTTTTGGATTTTTAATTCAGACGAGTTAGACGAACTTAATCTTACTGACTCTCAAACTAAATATGGAATCCAATACACTTACAAAATTTATGCATATTACATCATTAAAGGTTACAAGTATAAATTTTCCGACTTGCAATTGACAAAAATAATTGGAACAGCAAGGGAGGACAATTCTATTAGTTCAGACACAGATGCCGCCACCGGAATTGATGGTTCAGGTGTATCTACTGACAATCCAATAAAAGGATATTGTGTAGAATACTTCGATCCATCAACACAATTATCTGTTAGAGATCTTTTAGATCAGGCTGTCGGCGAAGTGGAGGATACAGGTGTTGTCTCATCTATCGCTAAAGAAGATACGGTGAGAATAAAAAACTCACTTGTTCCCGGTGTTGATGGAGTATTACCTCCTTATTTGGCAAATTTTGTCACAACGGTTCAGCCGTCTTTAAAGTTGGTTGAAGTACCGATTCAAACAAAATTGATTACTATCTCCGATCACCTTCCCAACAGAGTAAATGTTGATCCAATGTATCAGCTAAAAAGTGACAATAAACTAATATTTAATTTGACTTATCAAACTTTTAGTCCTGAACTGTATACGAAAATAACGACCGACAGTGAATTAATTTTTAAAGACTCGTACTTGCAGTCAAACGATCTTACAGAAGTAAGTAAGTTGGAAAAAGAATCTGTGTCTCCAGCTAGATTTATTGATGTTTATCGCATAGATAAAAAACCAAAATCCTATGATGATTTTAAAGATAATCTTATAACAACCATTGATAAAAAAATAATAAATCACAACTATGCATACAATTTTTGCCAGTACAGTGATATAGTGAAATCAAATCAGAAATATTATTACTTGTTTAAAACAAGAAACGAGCTTGGTGTGCAAGGACATGTAAGCCAAATTATTGAAGCGGAATTAATAAATGACGGTGGATATAAATATGCAACATTTGATGTTGTTAATGAAAGCGAATTACTAAGTGAAGTATATAAAAACATTTCAGAAACAATGAGTCGTGTTATGCAAATTAGTCCGCAACTAGATCAAATAAATTTTGATGATTCTGAGGTTGATTATACAAAAACTGGAATATCACAAATAGACAAAATCAAAGTTGGTACCGTACCAGCCGGCTTAAAAATTTGGAACAAAACTTTTAAAATAAGATTAACATCTAGGAAAACTGGTAAAAAAATCGATTTAAATGTTACTTATAATAATCCTGATGTAAATTTGGATGAATAACTAAAAATCGATACTATTTATAAGAAGAGGTAATAAAATGGCATTTTTGGATAATTCGGGAGACATCATACTTGATGCAGTGCTAACCGATGTGGGAAGAAAAAGAATGGCACAAGGAGATTTTAAAATCTCTAAGTTCGCAATTGGAGATGATGAAATAGATTATCAACTTTACAACAAAAATCATCCATCTGGATCAGCTTATTATGATCTAGAAATTCTTCAAACTCCCGTGTTGGAAGCATTCACCCAAACTAATGCTAGTATTAATTATGGTCTAACAACATTTGCCAATCAAAACTTGTTTTACTTGCCCTCTATCGCCTTAAATGATAAGAGCATCGGCGGGAGCAATGCATTTATTGCCTCTACGGGTGTAATTTACTTGTCTATTAATAATACCACACCAGCCGGCAAGACCACTAGAGAACTACTTAAAGAAGACTTTTCGTCCGGCGATAATATTGCTCTTGTGCAAGGCACATCCCTCAGTCCATTTATTTTAATTGAAACGGGCATAGACACCACAGCCGTGAAAGGAACAGCAGCGAAACAATCTGAGCTTATTATTAGTAACGGATTATTAGATAATAATTTTGATGTTAGTTTTGATAATAGGTTTATTTCACAAGTTGGATTTTCCACCAATACAGGATTTAGAACGGTGGAGTCTGGCGGCGGTTTTGTCCCGCAAGACATCTCATTTAAGAACGGCAGCGAAGACAATACACTTGAAAATTATAGCACCGTCACTGTAGAAGGATTTATCACACAAATATATAGTCCTAGCACTGGTGACGACAACACCGCCAATATATCAGCCATAAGAGGGCCAAGGGGCTCCCACTGTGCTCTTAACTTTACAGTAAATGATTCCTTGACGGAACAAACATATTTGGAATTTGGTTCTGTCAACAGAACTCAGAACGGTGGATCCCAACTATATGATTTTATTGATACAAATGTTTATGTTCGTGGTGCCTCAACAGGAACCACTATAACACTTCCAATTAGAATTATTACAAACTCATAAAATAACGGAGATTTTGAATGCCAACAACTTACGAGCCACTTGATGTCAACACTGACACAACAACTACAAAAACTATCTTACACGAAGTTATTCCATTAACCGGAACTATTGTAAGTGGTACATACGACAGTCCAGATGGCACATCCTTCAACATTAAAAATTATACTCATGGTATGTTCCAATCGGTTTATGATTATCCATTCCTTAGTTCTTCTGCAAACCACATATTTGACTTAACAGTTAGTTTACATTCTGCTTCTTTTTTAACTTCGTCCGGTACCGCATTTGTCGCGGGAACTGACAGCACCCAAAAAACTAAGAAAATTAATACATATACACAATTTGCTCAAGTTCTTCTTGGTTTTGAAGATTCTAATTTAAACACAGTTGAAGTCTTTGAATCTGATACAATCATTAGCGATAATGACAACCAAATGAAAGAAGTGTTTGTTATTCCGTTTTCGCGACTTGTAACAAAAGATCAGATTAAGAAAGGTTCTTTTTCTATCACTCTTGGGACTGGCTCGCATGCCAGCCCATTTGCAAACAACGACTGCGATGCAAGACTCAAAATTCAAGATTTGTCAGCTAGTACCGACGGCGGTACATCTACACATCTTGGTGGTGAATATGGTGTATTATATGTCTCCTCTGGTAGTAATCCATTTGTAACCAATCTTCTGAATGGGAAGACTCATGGTCCAGCGGGTGCCGAAGATAATCACTTGGCGGTTGGAGCAGTATTCTATCAAGCCGGTATCGCTGTTATAACTGGTTCTGTATTTGATGATGTAAGTGCATCTTTTATACTAGCCGCCGACGGTGCCGGGAATCAAACATACTCCCAAGCAATGACTGGCTCTTCCATTAGTGCTTCATGTGATGCTATTAGACACAGAATCGCTGACATATCGTTTAACAACTCCACAGAAATCAACTCTACAATTTACTTCTGTAGATTACCTGTTAATAAGTTTAACTACAGCACAAACCCAACATATACAAGTGCAAGCCAAATACAAGTAAAAAATACTGCAGATGATTTACCAGTCGCTTATGTGTCTACAGTTGGTTTATATAACACCAGAAATGAATTGTTGGCTGTAGCAAAACTTTCCGAACCTCTCAAGAAGACACCACAGAACGAGCTGACAATTAGAGTTCGATTGGACTACTAATATGTCTTACCGTAAGTTCGGTAAAAGCGATATTCTCCTCAATACAATGAGGACATATCCTGTTGTTGATTTTTTTGTTTACAATGGCAAGATTTATTTCAATAACAACAGGCATGAATCTGGCTCGTTTTCTAATAACATATTGGGAATCAGCAGCAGCTTCAGCGGCGGTGTTAGCTTATATGAATATAACATTGATCGACTGACAGGTTCAAATAATTTTAGTTTTCCTTACATCGTAAAACAATCTTCTGGTGCTTCGTTTAAGACCGTAAGCTCAACAAGAGCATCAACTGAGTTTCAATACGGTGATAGGATAAATGGCTCTTATCCTATGACTGCTTCAATATCTAGGGAGTTAATGTCTCCACAAGCCGGCATGAGAGAGTCAACAGTTAACACTGAAACTGGAGGTGTAATACCTAATGCTGGCCAGCCAAAATATAGACACTTTTATGCACTTAAAAATGTTTTAAATGCAAATGCACGATTTAGTGAACATTACAGTGTAACTTCTAATTTAGGCTCCGGCTGGAATAAAGCCGAGCAAACGATTAACACACTTTACATTCCATCTATATTTTATGGAAGCAAAATAAATCCCGGTTCAGTAAGTCTCAAATGGTATGTTAGTGGAACCGTTGCTGCTGAACTGAGAGACACAAAAGAAAATGGAGAGTTAATAGAAGTCAGCAGTTCAAACTCAACCGGAAATGGCTTGGTTGCTGGAGTTGTGCTTTATAACGAGGGTGTTATCATGCTTACAGGCTCTTGGGATGTTGACCCAGCATCATCACTTCCATTAATTGATGGAACACCAGCAGGGGGTAATGTAAGCCCGAAATGGATATACTTTGGTATTGGCGGGAACGATGGAACTAATCCTGATACATTTACTCAACATTTTGGTTCTGCATCTTTTGGAATCAAATTTGAAGGTCACACGGAAACACAAGTATACACAATGTTTGCTAAAGCCGGCCGCGGCCAAGTAAATTATTCTAACAATCCATCATTTATTGAAAGAGGCCAAAGTTATCTTTTGAGATCTTCTTCAGCCATTTATGAAGAAAATCCTAATAGAAGAATTAAAAATATTAATTCGTCTAGCTTTGCAACACACAACGAATCATTTGAGAGACAAGTATATATTTCAAGAATTGGAATATATGACGAAAACAAAAACTTAATGGGTATTGCTACTTTATCAAGTCCGGTGTTGAAAAAAGAAGATGAAGATTTTACATTTAAATTAAAGTTGGACATATAATGCCAATTATAATTACATCTAAATTTATCACTAAAATGTTGTCAGTTTTTATTAGTGTATATGCTATAACTATATTTCCTTTTATTATCTTATCAGAAGAAGTAGATGAATACACTATGAATCACGAAATGATTCATTTTGAACAACAAAAGGAACTATTTGTTGTTGGATTTTATATTTTATATGCTTACGATTTTATAAAAGGTATGATAAAATATAAAGATAAGCACTTAGCATACTTCTTAATTCGTTTTGAGCAGGAATGCTACAATCACCAAGGTGACCTTGGCTACTTGCCGGATCGTAAAAAACACTCTTGGAAACAATACGAGGTATAAATGATTTTAGGTGTGGATGTTTCGACCAGCATTACAGGGTTTGCGGTAGTTGCAGATGAACAACTTGTTTATTACGATTCTATTGACTTACGAAAGCATAAAAATGTATTTGATAAAACAATAGCGATTAAAGAAAAGATATTAGATTTATACGAAATGTATCAGCTTAATAATGACGATAGTTCTTCGGCTGGATTTGGAGATGCTAAGTTTCCCATTGAATATATTTATGTTGAACAGCCATTTACATTTTTTAACTCTGGAGGCTCGTCTGGTAAGACTATGGCAGCTCTGCAAAGATTCAATGGTATTGTATCTTGGTTGTTGTTTGAAATATTTGAGATAAGACCAGAATATATTGGTGCCACCTCAGCTAGGAAAGAAATTGGCATTAAAGTTCCCCGTGGAAAGAAAGCTAAACAAGTAGTGCTTGAGCATTTACTTGAGACTGAGCCTGCATTTAACATTGAATATACAAAACATGGCAATCCAAGACCAGAGTCATATGATCGTGCCGATGCAATTGTGATTGCAAAGGCGGGCTATAATTTGAAAAGTGCTTCCTAGTTAATATGTGAGTGAACAAGAACAACTTTCAAAATTTAAGATTGCTGATATCGTTATAGAAAGCGAACTAATAGTACCGGCTGAGAGAAAATATTGGACAGGGTTAGTTTTAAGTATCGAAGAGGATGCTTGGACATTTAGTACATTATATAATTTAGAAAATCAAGATAGAGTTGTTGTTTTGTGGCTTAACACGGGTGTAATAGAAGAACTACCATCATCTGTGCTTTTGTTAAAATACAGAAGTGAAGAATAAAAGTAGTTGACTTCTTAAGCACTACCTGTTACATTATGTTTGGAGGTTATTATGAATCACTTGGGTTATGCCTGCATTAATATGGGCTTTTCATCGCTGCCAAAGAAGCAACGGATTACGACAAACCGTAGTATGATTAGAAGAACATTCGACGACCGCGGCATTGATTATGCATCTGAATTAGCATTACAAAATCTTCGTGACCTGTACACAATTCTAGAGTGGAATTTACAGCACGATATTTACTTTTACCGACTGTCATCAGACATTATACCGTGGGCTTCAGAGTATAGTTTGGAAAGCATGCCTAATTTCGGTGCAATTCATGCTGCAGCATTGAAAGCTGGTAACTTTGCTCGCAAACATGATATGCGACTTACGGCACATCCGGGGCCATTTAACAAGCTTGCATCACCAAAGGAGCGAGTATTTGAGCTTACAAAAACTGATTTATCTATCCATGGTGAGTTATTTGACCTAATTGGTCTTCCTCGTACTCCGTATGCAAAACTTAACATTCATGTGGGTGCTGCTTATGGTGATAAACCATTCGCACTCGATAACTTTTGTAGAAACTTTGAACGGTTGCCTGAGTGTGTTCGCTCTCGCTTGACTGTTGAGAATGATGATAAGGAATCTTTGTATTCAACTCAGGAACTTTATGAAGGAGTTTACAAGCGAATTGGTATTCCGATTGTATTTGATTATCATCATCATATGCTTCACACCGGTGGGCAAACTGAGCAGGAAGCACTAGAACTTGCATTGTCTACTTGGGGTGACATCAAGCCTGTTGTACACTATTCAGAGTCCCGCTGCCTTGAACATAACAATCCTAAGATTAAGCCACAAGCACACTCTGACTTGGTGTATAATACCTTGAACAACTATGGTCATGAGTTTGATATTATGATTGAAGCTAAACACAAAGAGTTGGCACTGTTCCGATATCGGGAGAATGAAAAGTGCCTGATCGCAAAGTGAGAGTTGGAGACTTAATTAAGAGAACTATTTATAGTCCTGTTCCTCCGCCAAAGCAAATTAATTTTAAATTTACTGAGGTAGAGGATTGTGGTATAGTAGTAAGAGTTGAACCAAATAGCGATACAGTCCATGCTTTCTTTTTTAAACAAAGTAGTTTAGGGCCAATTCCAATAAGAGACGGTTACTATACTATTATAGGTGACGAATGAAAAATGCAGAAGCTAAAAAAATATTACAGGGAGTTCTTGGAAGATCCGTTGATAAAGGTAGCGAATTACTTTTCAGTTGTCCGGTCTGCAATCATCACAAAAATAAGTTTTCTGTCAATATTAATAAGAATGTTTATAAATGTTGGATTTGTGATTATAGGGGCCGTAATATTAGGCGTATTGTGCGTCGGTTTGGCAACCATAACCAACTTGCTTCGTGGGACCAATTATTCGGGCGTCAAGATTTGGAAAGATTCGCTGATCTCTTTATGGAATCAGAGCCTGAAGAAATCGTACAAAAATTAGAATTGCCGGATGAATTTATAAGCTTGGCTACCGATAATCTACCAGCTACATCTATCTATGCTTTTAATTATCTTTTGAAAAGAGGTGTGACTAAAGCTGATATACTAAAGTGGAAAATAGGTTATTGTTTTAGTGGCGAATATCGAAATAGAATTATTGTACCATCGTTTGATGAAGATGGTGATTGTAGTTACTTTATTGCTAGATCATATAATGGTGATTCTTACAAATATAAAAATCCAAGAGCCTCAAAAAATATTACTTTTAATGAACTATATATCGACTGGAATAAAGACCTAGTATTGGTCGAAGGAGTTTTTGATGCACTGGTCGCCGGAAATGCTGTTCCTATATTGGGTTCAACCCTACGGTCAGGGTCCGACTTATTACGAAAGATTGTACGAAATGACACCCCAATCTACATCGCACTCGACCCCGATGCAGCGAAGAAAGAAAGAAGGATTATTAAAATGCTTCTTGAGTATGACATTGAACTTTACAAAGTAGATGTATCTGGATATGAAGATGTTGGTTCAATGCCAAAATCTATTTTTGACGAAAGAAAAAGACAAGCCAAGTTTATAGATACAGAAAACTATCTGCTGCTTGACATGTTATCGGCAGTATAAGGAGTATTATGAGCGAAGAAGCAAAAGATTATATTAACAATGTATTATCTGAAAAACGACAAGAGTTTAACAATAAGGCTGTTTGCCCGTTTGCAAAACCAGAACTTGATGCTAATAAATTGATGATAGCCACTGTTAGTAAAACAAAAAATTTAGATGTGCTAATTGATGAGTTTCACAACTCTGATTACGAAAGTGCTTTGTTAATAATTAAAGATAATGTGCCAGCTTCACAAACTAAAAAGTTTCAAATATTTGTTAACAAAGTTTTAAAGAAAAAAGGGCTAAAACAATATAAGAACATATGCTTTAATCCAAACGACAAAGTTTCTGTTGAAGGATACAATCCTCGTTCACGAGCACCCTTTTTCATGATAAACATTGCAGACAAGAAAGTTTTATCCAAGGGACACAGAACACTTAGAAGAACTAACTATTACGATAAGCTGCCGCCAGAATACCTAAAATTCTTGCAAGTAGACCTTAACGATAAAACTTAGCAAGCTATTTTAAATAATTTTTTACTATTTATTGCGAGGTATTTATTTTGATAA
>CETN01069671.1_pt1 | contig 19122 bp, 18 predicted proteins | sample 531301 | NCBI WGS metagenome assembly CETN01 (sample SAMEA2622656, study PRJEB7988) | marine metagenome | isolation source: saline water (ENVO:00002010), including
GGGGGGGGGGAGACTGATTTATGGGGTGTATCGAAAAGCGAAGGCACCAGGGCAGGGGAAGAGGACCCGTCTCCTCATTAGATTACGTTCGGCCGACTCCCGGGGGGCCCGCCGATTGAATGTCGTATCGAAAAGTGAGGCCAGGATGGCCGAACGTCTGGAAGTCGAGCCAGGAAGGCTCGGTCCCTCTCGGGCCTCCTGCCCTTCGGGACACTTGTCCGTCCGTGGACTTCGCCTTCGAACTCGATGCGAAACTCAATCCGATAGGGGGGGGAGAGGACCCCGCTAATGGGGATTTGCGAAAAGCGAAGGCAGGAAGCCTGAGCCTCGCAAATCTGAACAGGACGTTCAGCTTTGCGAGTCGCAATTCCCCCTTAGCGGTTCGGAGAGGGGGGGATTCGAACCCCCGGTAGTGTTACCTACACTTGCTTTCCAAGCAAGCACCTTAAACCGCTCGGACACCTCTCCTTCTGCCATCCAACGATGGGACCGTTGGAATCGACGGTCCATGCTTGAATGGAAGGCAGGCCAGTCAAGTGAAAAGGCCGAGTTTGCCGCATTCCGGCAAATACAGCATCGGAGAGCCATCGCCTCGGGGGTAGATTTTCAGGCATTTAGGGATGTCTGGATTCTCGCTGCTTCTCGAAGAAACGGGTAAGCAGGGCGGAGGAACGGTTTTCATAATCTTCTAGAAGTCGCCAGGCTGGATGATGATTTATTTCGTCCTTCAAGTTCTCCAGGAGTGTGGAGAGTCCGGGCCAGCGAGTAGAGGGCGCCATAAAGGCCACCGCAGAGATCCGAGAATGCAAGATCAGTCCGCTGCACATGATACAGGGCTCTAGAGTGGAAATCAGAATAGCATCCGGGATTCTTTCTGATTTAAGGTGCTCACAGGCAGCCTGGATTGCCTTAAGCTCGGCATGCCAGGAAGGATCTACTTTTTCCAGAATCCGATTACGGCCTTCGCCAAGAATCTGGCCCCGGGAATCGCATACCACTGCGCCTATGGGCGTTTCGCCATGATCGAAGGCCTCGTGGGCCAGTTCCAGTGCTCTGATACAGGCGCGGTGCGGAGGGTGTAGCATTTATCAGAGTGGGGTGAGTATTAGGACAAGGGCGGATACGCTCCGAGATGGGGACCGTATCCGCTCCGGGGATATTTCTATTAGAGCCCCAATCCTTTACCGGCGATGATTTCTCGCATGATCTCGGACGTTCCAGCATAAATGCTCTGAACCCTTGCGTCCAGGAAGGCCCGTGCGATAGGATACTCGGTCATGTATCCGTAGCCGCCAAAGAACTGCAGGCATTCATCCACATGGCGCTTTAGCATTTCGGAGCAAAGTAGCTTAACCTGCGAGGCTTGAACGGTTACCTTTTCGCCCTTCATGAACTGAATGATTACCTGGTCCAGCATTGCGCGAGCTGCCATCTGTTCCGTGTACATATCTGCCAGACGGAACTGGGTATTCTGGAATTTTCCGATGGGTTTACCAAAAGCCTTTCTGGTCTTTACGTAGTCTACGGTCATCTGCAAGACTGCTTCAGCTGAACGCTGGTTACTTATCGCCAGAACCAGACGTTCGGTAGCCAGTTCGCTCATCAAGTAACGGAACCCGTAGCCTTCTTTTCCGATCAGGTTTTCTTTTGGAACCTTGACATCGTTAAAAAACAGCTCCGCGGTATCCTGCGCGTGGAGTCCAATTTTCTCCAGTTTGCGACCTCTTTCAAAGCCTTCCATGCCCCTTTCAATTCCTAACAGGGAGACCCCGTTCTGGCCACGGGAAGCGTTGGTCTTTACTACAGTGATTACCAGGTCGGAAAGATAACCGTTGGAGATAAATGTCTTGGAGCCGTTCACCAGATAGTGATCGCCTTTATCCACAGCGGTGGTCTGGATTCCTGCCAGGTCGCTACCTGCATTTGGCTCCGTCATAGCCACAGCGAGGATTTTTGTTCCGTCCACCACGCCCGGCAGCCATCGTTTCTTTTGTTCCTCGTTTGCATGGTGCAGGATGTAAGGAGCGATTACGTCTGCGTGTAGACTTACGAAGAATCCGCTGGCGCCCACTCGGGCCAGTTCTTCAATTACGATTACGTTGTACAGAAAGTCCGCTTCTGCGGCTCCGTACTCCGCCGGGAAGTTCGGGCAGATCATTCCTAGCTGACCTGCCTCTGCCCAGATTTCTCTGGGAACGATTTTGTCTTTCTCCCATTGTTCATGGTTGGGAGCGATTTTTTCATCTACGAAATCCCGGACCATGTCCCGGAAAGTATGATGATCATCTGTGTAGGGAAGTTGACTGGGTAAACCTTTCATATATGCCGCCTTCATACTGACACAAGGCCAGTGTATATACTGAGTGTTGACTCAAGAGTCAACTTTTGGGCCATGCAGGATTCTGCCAAGAAATATACAATTCTGACATCAGGTCAGTTTCTCCTGGGGCATCGGTATTCCCAATGGCCGAAAATTGGAACGCTCATGTCGACACGGGGTCGGCATCCCGGGAGAAAAAAGCGAACCGAAAGCAAACCTGAGACGAGAAAGGAGCTAACCGGAAGCAAACCTGCGACGCGAAGGAAGCGAACCGAAAACAAACCTGCGACGGGAAGGAAGCGAACAGAAAGAAAACATGCACGGAGAAAGGGAACAAGCGGCAAGCAAGCAGGGAGAAAAGAGGAATGGCGGTTTCAAAATTCGAACATGGTGCCGCTCAGAAAGCGACGAAAGACTTCGTACTTTCGGATACCGAAAATACGGTTACGGTTTTGTCGAATCCAGGAGTCCTGCTGCAGATATCCTCCTCCTGGCTGTTCGGACCGACGCATTTCGACTCCCCGCGCATAGAGCGCTCGGAACTCTTTGCGAATCATTTCCAGGGTGCGGGAGTAGGTAAGGTAAGAGTCCACCTGCTCGCCGTTTATGGCGCGAAATCGTTCGGTCCACCATTCGATGAGAATCTTTTTGATCAAAACCTCGGGGTATTCCCGACGAATCTGGCTTTGATCGTCGATGCGAAAGACATCGCCAATATTTCTTTGTCGCAAGGTGGTGGTGAGAATTCTGTAAACGACGTTTGGACCGCAATGATATAGAAATACGTCCGGATGAAGCAATCCGGGAAAGTCTGAAGTGATCAAAGCCCTGGTTTCTTCATTCAGGATTCGCTCAATTAGATCAATGTAGGCCTCCAGTTGCGTGGCGCCGGAGCCCTTCTTGAGCATTGCCGAAGATGGCGTCAGGCTGGAAGGCTGATCTTCCGGCTTTAGAACAACTAGAAAGGCCTCTTTGAATTCCTCCAGACCGTTTCGATAGTCCTGAACCGAGATTTCCAGACTGTAATCGTTGGAGCGATTCCAGTCCCGACTGCCCAGAATGGGCACTGCATACAGGCTGGCGCGATGGATTCTTCGTTCCCTGGTTTCGAGTATTATGCTGCGTGCGATGGAAATTGCAGCAGGCCCGGCTTCCTGCTCTTCTTCTTCCAGCTCCTCCGAGACTTCTTTTTCCTCGGGCCCCTCCGGTCGAGCCAGAGCTTCCAGGGTGTAATCTACATTACCATCATAGCCCAGATCGATTCGGTAGCCGCCGGTCACAGAGTCCCTTTGCTCTCGATTCACCTGGATGTAGCGATACAGCGCCTGCAGGAAATTCTCGGTGCTACGAATTAACTTTTGGACCGGCTCCAGGTAATCGCCTTCCAGCCCACGGACCAGCCGCCTGGTTTCATGGATTACGGAAAACGTATCTACCAGTTTGTTTATGCCTCTCCAGATCTCGCGGGCCTTCTCGTTGAAGGTTTTGATCTTTTCATAGTAGCGCTTGAGCTTTACAAAGTTGATCTCGTTGGTTCCGTATTCCTCTTGAAAGAACTTACGGACCTGTCGTGTGGCTTCCCGGGTAAGCGTTTCATCGGCTGCCGTTTCTACATAGACACGGTATGCTTTTCGCAGAGCATCGGTGTTTGACTTTAGATCTTCGCCGTATTGCTCCACCACGGCACGGGTACTGTCTTCGAGACCGGGGGCAAATAATCGCTCCAGGATTAGATTGGCCGTGGTGATGTGAGGCCGGAGCACCACCTCCACCGGCCGTAAGAATAGCTGCACATCCTCATCGGTCTTTGCTTCTGGAGGCGGTTCCAGGGTTCGTGTGGCGCTGGAAAGGAAAGCCGCATCTTCGGCTTTGGCCATGCTATCCATCTGAAATGGCTGGCTAAGAACGCGCTGAAGATCTTCATCGCTCTGTTTGGAGTCCTTTGGATTTGATTCCGCCACTGCTTTATTGTCGTAGCGGGCCTTATCCGGGGCAACAAAAAAGCCCGGATTTCTCCGGGCTTTTGCGACCGCTCAACGGCAGTCGGCCTTTCAGGCCGCTCTACAGTAGTCGCTTTTAGGCCGTTCAGGTGGCCGGAGCCGGAGAAGGGCCCCCATCCAGACCTGGAAGATCCTGTCCTCCGTGGTGATCGGGTTGGCTCAACCGTCTCTGGTTCTCGGAAGCCAGATCGCCGACGATGTGATTCAGTTCTTCGCCGGTTACCGTTTCTTTGTCCAGAAGCTCTTTGGCGATCCTTTCGAGTTTATCCTTGTGTTCGGCCAGAAGTTTGCGTCCTTTCTGGAGTTGATCGTCCACAATGCGGCGAATCTCGGAGTCGATTGTGGCTGCGGTCTCATCGCTGAAGCTTTTGCCGGAAGAAACGTCCCGTCCTACAAATACGCTATCGTTGTTGGAGGAATAGTTGATGGTTCCCAGCTTTTCCGACATTCCCCATTCGCAGACCATCCGGCGGGCAATGTTTGTGGCTCCTCGAATATCGTCGGAAGCGCCAGTGGAGGTATCCTGGTAGATCAATTCCTCTGCGAGATAACCGCCCATGGCCACGCAGATCCGATCATGCCAGTAACGGCTGGGCTCGGAGTGCTTGTCCTTTTCCGGAAGCATCATGGTAACTCCCAGGGCTCGCCCTCGGGGTACAATCGTTACTTTGTAAACCGGGTCTGCGTAGGGAAGCAGGGTGCCCAGAAGAGCATGGCCGGCTTCGTGGTAGGCGGTGGCTTCTTTTTCTTGAGGAGTCATGAAGAAGCTTCGGCGTTCCGGTCCCATGAGAACCTTATCCTTTGCTTCTTCCATTTCGTCCTGGGTAACTCGTTTCTTGCCTTTTCGTGCAGCCAGCAGGGCCGCCTCGTTGATCAGATTGGCAAGGTCGGCACCGGTAAATCCGGGGGTTCCCCGTGCGATTTTGGAAAGCGAAACGTCAGAAGTCAGTGGAATCTTTTTTGCATGAATCCGCAGGATCGCTTCCCGGCCTTTTACGTCCGGCGCATCTACCACTACCTGGCGGTCGAATCGACCTGGTCGAAGCAGAGCAGGGTCCAGAACGTCCGCCCGGTTAGTGGCCGCCATTACGATTACGCCTTCGTTCTCTTCGAAACCGTCCATCTCAACCAGCATCTGGTTCAGGGTTTGCTCCCTTTCGTCGTGGCCTCCGCCCAATCCGGCGCCGCGAAGTCTACCTACGGCATCGATCTCATCGATAAATACAATACAGGGAGCGTTCTTTTTGGCCTGGTCGAAAAGATCTCGCACACGGCTGGCGCCGACGCCAACGAACATCTCCACGAAGTCCGAACCGGAAATGCTGTAGAAAGGCACGCCTGCTTCGCCGGCCACTGCGCGGGCGATCAGGGTTTTACCGGTCCCTGGAGGACCTACCAGTAGCACGCCTTTGGGGATCTTCGCGCCGATGGTCTGGAACTTCTTGGGGTCCTTCAGGAAGTCCACGACCTCTACCAGTTCTTCTTTGGCCTCGTCGCAGCCGGCTACGTCCAGAAAGGTCACACGCGTTTTTCCTTCTGCATGCAGCTTGGCCTTGTTCTTGCCAAAAGACATGGCCCGGTTGCCAGTGCTCTGAATCTGTCGCATCATGAAGATCCAGAGAAGAGCGATGATTAAAACAAACGGAATCATCTGAGCGATGGTTATCCAGAAGCTGGACTCTTCCGGGTTCACCATCTTGTAATTGATGTTGTTCTTATCCAGTTGCTCCAGGAGCCCGTTGTCCAGGAGGCCGGGTACCGATTCGACCTCGAAGGGGACTGTCTTTTCCTTCATACGTTCTGGATCTTCGTTGGTGATCTCGACGCCATCTTTCAAGTAGCGTCCCTGGATTTTACGAGGCCCGATCTTTAGGACAAAGCTATCGTCGGTGGGATTAGGATTGTCTTTTTGATACTTTATACCGCCGGTATAGATGCGACCGTAACGTTCCTGCCCCTCGGGAGTGAGCATTTTTTTGAACTGCGAATAAGTGATCTTTTCGGGGGTTTCTTGTCCGGGAATCAGTCCATTCTGACCTTGAAACAGAAAAAGAATCATGATGATTCCCAGAAAAAGGAACAGGAAGTACTTAAAGTTTTTGTTCATAGATAGGCCTGTAAACTTGGTTCAGTATAGACAGCGCCCGGAGGACCGTCAATTTCTAAAGGCGGAATTTTTCCACCACCTCGTCGATATCGCCCTGGGTGATGGAGCGGATGGCGGCTTCGGCATCGTTGATGATGTTGATCAGTTGGACGTTTTCCAGGGGATCGAATTCCTGATTCACGTACTGTTCTCGCTTCTTCTTGCCAGCCCCTTTTCCAACAATGCCTACCCGTACCCGGATAAAGTTTGGGGATTTGAGAGCCACGGCCAGGTTGTCGATTCCAGGATGGCCGTGGTTGATGCCTCCCTGTTCTACCACAATCTTGCCCAGATCCAGAGCGAAGTCGTCCATGATGACAATGATGTCTTCGGGTTTGATTCGTAGAAAGGAGGCGATATACAACGCGGCTTCCCCGGCCAGTTCGGCGTAGGTTTGAGGCTTCAGAAGCACCACTTCTTCGCCTTCAAATTCGCCGCGACCGATCAGGGATTTCTTTTTCTTTGTGCGAATATCTATGTTGTTGTTATTGGCAATTACATCCAGAATCTTGAAGCCAATGTTTGACCTCCGATTGATGAATTTTTCCCCGGGATTTCCCAGGCCAATAATCAATTTCATAGACTACCCTCGAGCCAGAAGTGGGCCGAATCAGGATTCGGCCGCTTCTTCAGTGGCCCCGCCTTGCTTGTCGGACATTACAGTCATTCTGGACTGAGCAATCTTACAGATGATAGGATTTCCTTTCATCATGACGTCCCAGTCCCCCGGAATATCCAGGTCCTTCAGATGGATTTGTCCGCCCACCTGCAGATTTGTAATGTCCACTTCGATCTTCTCTTTTAGAGATTCGGGCGGAGTGCGCACTCGCAGTTGTCTAATATAGTGCTCCAGAGCTCCGCCGGCTTTCACTCCACGGGCGAAACCTTTGGTTTCTACTGGCACGTTCACGCGAAGTGTTTGGCCAGGGTTGATTCGGTACAGGTCGACGTGAAGAATTTCGCCGGAAACCGGGTGACGCTGGATTTCTTTGGCAAGTACCTTTACCACTCCTTCGCCTTCCATATCCAGCTGGATCTCGGAGCTCTGACGAAGACCGGATTGGAGCAATTTCTCAAAATCCTTGGCATCCAGTTCCAGGGCTTCGGATTTTCCGCTGCCGATCAGGTTTCCGGGTATTTTGCCGGCTACACGAGTTCTACGGGCTACGTTTTTGCCTCTTCCATCGCGTTTAGTGGCTGCAATCTTTCTTTCCATTTTTTTACCTCAATTTCCTGGGCGATTCCAGATAATTCCTTTCTCTTTTCCTGCTGCATGCGGCCCCTCTCCCCGAGGTGTTCCCGATGGCCTGCACCGCCAGTATGTCTTACAAATCAATATTACAAGAACAGGGAGCTTACGGACTCCTCGTTATGGATTCGACGAATCGCTTCGCCCACCAGACCCGCTACCGAAAGCTGGGTAATCTTATCTATCTTCTTTTCTTCGGGTAGCTGAATGCTATTCGTAAATATAACCTCATCGATGGCGCTTTCCCGCAATCTTTCCACCGCCGGGCCGGAAAGCACAGCGTGAGTGGCTGCCGCCATGACCGATGCGGCGCCGTTTTCTTTCAGAGCTGCGGCGGCCTTGGTAATGGTGCCGCCGGTATCGATCATGTCGTCGAAGAGGATGCAATTTCGATCCTTGACTTCGCCGATTACGTGCATTACTTCGCTTACATTGGCCCGGGGCCTTCGCTTATCGATAATGGCCAGACCTGCGCCAATCTGGCGGGCCAGGAATCGGGCCCGTTCTACCCCTCCGGAGTCCGGGGATACTACCACCGGGTCCTGAAGCTTCTTCTCGTTCAGATATCTCACAAATACCGGCGCCGCATAAAGATGATCCACGGGCACTTTGAAAAAGCCCTGAATCTGGTCGGCGTGTAGATCCATGGTAAGTAGCCTGTTGGGCCCCATGGATTCGATTAGGTCCGCAGCTACTCGAGCAGAAATGGGCACACGGGGCTCGCTTTTGCGGTCCTGCCGTCCGTAGCCGTAGTAGGGAATGACTGCAGTGATTCGTTTTGCGCTGGCGCGGCGGATGGCATCCAGCATGAGAAACAATTCCATCAGATGGTCGTTGGCGGGCTCGGAAGTGGGCTGAATAATGAATACGTCTCTACCACGAATGTTCTCTTCGATCTTAACGGAGATTTCGCCGTCGGAGAACTTCTTAATAGTCGCTACGCTCAAACGGGTGCCCAGATACTCGGCGATTTCGCCGGCCAACTTTGGGTTCGCGCTTCCTGAAAAAATTAGTAGTTCGTAGCTCATATCTCCCGCCCGGATGTCCTCTGGTTCCTGCATGGCTCAGGATCCGCTTACAGCTTGTTTCTCCGATTGAAATCGATTGTACCGCTCTTCCAGAATGGTCAGTTCATCCACCGTATTGGCTCCCAGGGTTTGTGCCGGGTCGTCCAGCACCAGAGTGCCAATCTTTCGTCCCTGACTGCGATAGACCTGCACAGCATCGGGAAGGTAATATTCGTTCTGTTTGTTGCTCGAATCGATTTTAGTAAGTATGTCAAATATTCCGGGGGCTTCGAAGATGTAGGTTCCCGCATTGGATTCTTTGATTTTTCGAATCTCGTCGTCGGCGTCCTTTTCTTCTACGATGCGCTCAAGAAAGCCGTCTGCATCGCGCACCAAACGTCCGTAGCCGGTAGGATCTGGCTGCACGGACGAAAGAACACAGGCGGCGGTCTTCTGTTCTTCCTGAGCCAGAAAAAGCTTCTCGAAAGTATCGGGCTGAATCAAGGGCATGTCGCCGGAAGTAACCAGAAGGCTTCCAGGACCTGAGCCTATGGCATCCTTTGCTGCCAGCAGAGCATGGGCGGTGCCTTTCTGCTCGGTTTGTTCGGCAAATACTACCTGTGGAAAGCGGTTCAGGTCGATTCGATTGCGGACTTCTTCCTGTCGGTAGCCCACAACAACGGCAATCTTGCTCAGATTGAGCGATTCCAGGTTTTCCAGAACGTGCTGGATCATGGGTTTTCCCGCTACGGGCAGAGCTACCTTGGGCAACTCGGATTTCATCCGGGTGCCTTTTCCAGCGGCCAGGATTACGGCCATTCGATTTGAGGAAGTAGATGCCATGCGCAAACCATCGAGCGGGAAGATGCTGGGCCGGGAGGATTCGAACCTCCGTATGTCGATACCAAAAACCGATGCCTTACCGCTTGGCGACGGCCCAATATGTGTTATTCCCAGAGTGCAAACGTTTCAAATGGCAGCTCTGGATATTGGCTTTTCAGACTGTCCAGAGCGATACGCGCTCCCTGACTACTGCTATAAAGCCCATACAGAGCTGAGCCACTTCCCGACAAAGAGCAGTAGTCAGCACCAACCCGGACCATGAATGCCTTGATTTCCTGCAGTTCCGGATGCATTGCAAAGACCGGAGGCTCGAAATCGTTGGTCCAGTGTGCCAGGCGACTCCACTCTCCAGCGGCAATGGCTTGCCAGTCTGAATCGCTTAGCAGAGACCCAAGTTTTGCATCCTCGCTTTGCTGTAAAGGCCTTTTCAATCTACTGTACGCTTCTCCAGTGGAAACAAACAGTCCCGGAAAACAGATAACCCCGTACACCGGTCCACAATCTATCGGAGTGATCCGCTCCCCGGTCCCTTCTACAAGAGCAGGCATATTCTCCAGAAAAAAGCTTACATCGGCCCCCAGTTCCGGCGCCAGTTGTTTGGATTGGTCCGATGTGATCCAGCCCTGTTGCAAAGCAAAGATCAGTACAGCGGCAGCATTGGCGGATCCGGCCCCGACGCCGGTGCCTGGAGGTATCCGCTTTGTAATCTGGATACTCAGCGGAGCTATCGCTTCGGACGACTGGCTCTTCTCTGATTCGATGGCTGGACCACCACCGCCATTCGATTCAGATGTATCTGTGATTTCCGATGGAATCCCGGGTAATGCAGGGTCCGGTCCTCTGAACTCGGAGTGCTGATCCGAGCCAGAATCTCTCATTCTTTCTGCAGCCAATCGGAAGGGTTCTATTAATCGGGCCGCCCGTACCATCAGGTTTTTGTCCATGGCAGGGCCCCGTTCACTTACATACTCGAAAGCCTGGATTACGGCATCCGGACCCTGGATCAGGTTTTCGGAGCGAAACTCAAAGGAATCGGCATTCCGGATTTGAATGAAATCGGCCCTGCTGTTGGATGGGTCGTAGGCTCCCGAAGCATGACTTGATCCGTGGTCCAGAGGACCGATGCGAATTGGGATGAATAAACTATAGATTTGATGCAATCCGCCCCTGTTTTTCAGCCGGGGGCCCACGGTGAGGCCCAGGTTGATCTTACAGGGACATTGCACAGAGGAAAGAAGCGGGTTCCGAGGGTTTCAGAACTCCGCCGGGCATTATTTGCTGATCTTTTTCTCTACGAATTTTACGTATTTGCGGGCTTTGGGATCGAACTTGTTCACTTCCATTTTTTCGGTGTGAAGCTTCTTGTTCTTGGTGGTGGTGTAGAAATACCCGGTGCCAGCCGTTGATTCAAGCTTGATGATTTCTCTCATAGATTCCTTTTTTATCGGCTGTCTGTGCCGTCAATTCCAAAGATTTCGGAGGCAGATTGGGCCTGGGTCATGGTTGGCGGCGCTTTCGGGTCAGACGCGGGGATGAGGAGGTGCCGCTACCGGCCTTTGCCAGGAATGTGGTTGAAGTTGTGGGATGTCTGTCCATGGTACGGGTCGCCTATTACGGGGGCGTGAGCTCAATGCAGGGCACTGCGGGAACTAGGCGCTTTTTGAGATCTACTGCGGCGCTGTTCGCGATTTTTCCGTTTCTATGATTGCTGAAGGGCACAGATGACTACCGATGAGAATTCGCAGGATTATCACAATATTTTCCTGGTCCCCTGGATGCTGGCTTTGGTATCACCGGCAATGGCTGTCTTTACTTTCGTGTTTGGAACGATGATTTACGGCGGAATTCTGGACGCAATCGCTACAGGTATCTCGATATACACCTTCATTGGCACTGGTATTGGCGGATTCGGTTTGTATGTCCACTACGAGTATATACGTTCGTTCTGGCGTCTGTCTAACGTAGTAACCGTAACCGGAAACAAGGTCCGGGCCAAGGCACCGTTTTCGCAGCCGATTGAGCTGGATCTGGAAGAGGTGCATTCGATTCATCGTGCGCGATTCACTATAGGAGTGATACTGGAAGTTCTGTCCCCGCAGGGGAAATTCTGGTTTGCGGTGCGAATGGAAAGGGCCGGAGAGCTTGTTGAGCTAATTCTTTCGAAGACTCCGAACATCGAAAAAGTTGATCTGGGTTCTTATCCCAAAAAGGAGTATCTCTGGAAAAAAGAACCGGACTGGGACATCATCAACGCGGCCATCGCACGTGCAGAAGAGAATCGTAAGAAGAAAGAACAGGAGCAGCATTCATGAAGGAGAACCAGATGAATCAACTGAAATTCCCTGAAGATGCCAGCGTGAATGGCAAGCTGTAAGGCTGCGGTCTGGCAAAAGATTTGCTTCGTAGATCCACTATTGTCCCCGCAGCGAGAATTCCGCTCGAACACAGCGCCGGTTCGGGTTATCATCCGGACAGCGTGTTTACGCGAACTTTCTAGGCGTCGTGCGGGGTACGACGGAGGCTGCGCCATTATATGAACCCAGGCCGTGAAGTTCGGGTTAAGGCATCGTGGGCGTGTTTATGCGAATCGCGGCGAGCCACGGAGTTAGAGATGCCTTAATGCGCTTGGCCCTTGTCCCGGTCAAATGCGGGCGAGCGGTCATGATGCGAACTTGGCCAGGCTTTCGAAGAGTATTATCAGGGCGGATATTGCTCGTACCCAGCGGCATCCAGAAATGATGTGCTCGTTCTACCAGATACAAAAAACTTGTCTGTCGCAATCGATGAACAAGCTTCGCCGCAATGGGCGATATTCAGAATCCACATGATGCTTTTGTCCGCAGCGTTTTCCAGGAAAAGGAAAATGCGATGGATTTAATGCGCAGCGCGCTGCCCCGGGAAATTGTAGAGCACTTAGAGATGGGAAGCCTCAGTGTTCTTGATGCATCCTTTGTCGACGAAGAACAAAAGCAGAGTCAGGGCGACCTGCTATTCTCCATAGATCTAAAACGAAGAGAGGGAACCGCCAGCGCCAGAGCGGAAAGCAGATGCGCGTTACATATCTACTGTCTGTTCGAGCACAAGTCGTATCTGGATTCTGGTGTCTATGTGCAGCTATTGGGTTATCTAGCGCGGATCTATCGCAGGCAATGGAACAATGCGCAGAGGCTAATGCCCGTAATTCCGCTCGTATTCTATCATGGCGAGAAAGAATGGAATCTGGGCAACCGGCTCCTGGGTCAGATGGTCAGGAACTCGGGTCTGGATGGAGAGGATCTAGAACTGCTGAAACGCTATATTCCAGATTTCGGAATAGAGATCTTTAATGTTCCAGGGTTGGACCCTGCCTCATTGCCGGTTTCTGAGCCTGTCCAGTTGTACCTGGCTTCTGTGGCTTTCATCCGGGATTCGGAAGTATTTGAGCATTTAATCCCTTTTCTGGAACTCCAGAACAGCATTGATGACCTGGGAAAAAAGGTTGAAGTGGTCGCTCGTGTCCTTCAGTATATTTTCAATGTGCAGGATGTGGAGTCGGGGGCTGTTTCAGAGGCACTGAAGATGGCGGGGTTTTCCACGGAAGAGAGTGAGGGAATTATGGCAACTACAGCAGATAAACTGAGAGCAGAAGGAAAGGCCGAAGGCATCCAACAGGGAATGCAGCAAGGGAAGCTGGAGGGCAAGCTGGAGGATGCACGACGAATGAAGGTTGAGGGCCTGACTCTGGACCAGATTGCGCGGATTACAGGACTTTCCGTGGAGGAACTCAAGAAGCATCAGATCAGCGATTGACCTTCTCGATTTTTCTGCGCCAGGGGCAACTGTAAGGGGGGAGACCGGTAGTGGATTTGCTTCGTAGATCCACCAACGTTCCTGCAGCGAGAATTCCGCTCGAACACGGCGGCGCTTTCAGGTCAGGTAGTGCTCGAAAGCCCGGGAGTGCCGTCAATTCACAATAAGCTTTCTTAGAAGTTCCCGTTCTTCCGCATCGAAGTACTTTTCATTCTCGGCCATGATGGTCTTGATCATGTCTACGCTCATGTAATCGATGGTGCGGCTGTAGGCGATGTCGTTGTAGGGCTCATACCACTGGAAGAGGAATCCGCCCGGTTTTTCCCAGATGTCGGCCCCGCGCATGGTTTCTTCGTCCACGGTGGAGCGGGTTTTCTGTCCGTAGGTCTTTTCCAGCTTCTCGCCGATCCATTTGGACTGGATAAAAGGAAGTATGACACGCACATGGAACAGTCGACCTTCCATGGTGTCGTATTCCTCTTCGGTGAGCTGATGATTGTTCAGTTTGGCCACATTCAGGGGGCTCTTGTAGAAGTTATATCTATAGAGAATATCGTTTCTTTTGACCAGGATGTACCGGTCTTCTACAGCCATTACGATTTCGATTCGTTCCGGGGTATTGGCTGCGGTAGCCAGGTCCTGAAAGCGCTTCTTCACAGCGGAGTAATTGGTCATCCAGGGGGTGTCGGCAAATCCGTTTAGCTCGGCATTTCCCGCATCCACGGCGGGCTGTTCGAAGCCGCCCGGGGCTTCGGCCAGAATGATTTCTCCATCGTCCCGCATGGGCTGTCCCGGGGCTTCGGCGGTTTCGTAAGTTTCAGAGTAAGGGCCGGTTTCGTATAGATTTAGATCTCGATCCGCTTCATTGTTTCTGGCTGTTACCAGACTGGGAATGACCACCACGGCCGGGATGGTGAGATATAGGGCCATGAGCGTTAGCCCCCAGAATGTATGCTTGGTACCCCGCATGGTTTCACTATCGGACTTTTTGGATTTTTCTCCAAGGATTATTATCTGACGGATAAACGAGGGGTTGGGTGGCAGGAATATCGCAGATTCCTGCGTTGTGTACGGCCTGGTCCCAGGGAAGTATTACATTTCGGAGAGATTCCCTCGATGTCCGCAAAGGCAGATTAGACGATGGCCCTGATCCTAGCGGCGTCTCTTATTCTTGATTAGATCACGGGTCAGATTATTGAACTTCTTGCCAGACGGAAGGCGGTAAACATCAAAATCGGTATCCAGGGTAACGATGGTCGGATCCCGGAGTTTTTCGGCCAAAAACACCAGGGATGCGTCCGCAAGATCCATGGGGGTATCCCTGTATTTTTTCATGTACCGATGAATGGATTGGAAATCTTCATTGGATATGGGCGTAATAGTGACGCCGCCAGCGCTCACCCACTCAACAAATCCGAGCTGAAGGGCCTTGTTGTCATCCAGCAGGTAAGAGACCTCTGTGAGGACAGGCAAGGTAGTGAACAGTCTTCCGACATAGTCTTTAAGAAATGTCCGGATGGATTTGGAATACTTGTCTGACTCGTCGAAGAGTGCCTTGATTGGTCCAGTATCGATTATCGCATCAGGCATTGTGTTTTCTTTTTATTTTCCTCCTTACTACTTCTTGATGGTTCACGGATCCTTGATTGCCACGACCGGTGGATTGCCCAAAGTGCCGGGTTGCGAGTTCATAGGCGGATTTCCTGTCATCCCTGGATTCAATATACATTTGTAGCGATTCTTTGATGATCTCGGTCCTCGTTTTTTTCTCCAGGGCTGATAACCTGGTAAGCTTTTCCTCTAGTTCCCTGGGGAGTCTTAGACTAATCATGGCTTTCTCCGTGATACAATGTAATACAATTGGAAGATCCGGTCAACTCTGATCGGTTCCGCTTCTAGCATTGGTCCGGTATGACGTCTCATATTCTCTGCCGGCCCCGTTGGGTCCCTCCAGGGCATCGCCACCGGCGCTAGTTGCCGCAGTAGCCGGTCCAGAGATATCCAGCGGGAGTGAGGGTTCCGTGGATACAGACGGAGTTCTGAAAAAGGCAGACCGGCCCCGCGGGTTGTTCGGTGGCTTTTTTCCAGTCCTGCTGCGGGATCTTGTCCGCAAGCTTCAGAATATAATCGATAGATTCAGAACGGCTCATGTCGTATGGCTCGGTGCCGCAGCGCCAGACATTCAAAGAGCAGGCCGCGTATCGCGTCAGAGAGGACCGATCACGCTGGATAAGCGCCTCCACAACCGATGTGCGTAATGCATCCTGACTGGCGAAAAGCTTTCCCGGCCCACGATTCTCCAGGCATATCCGGTGCTTTCGCGCTACAACGCCGGCATCGTTCCAATGCACTTGAGCAAAGTCATCAGCATGATCCTTTTCAATAGTGCGGTAGATTTGTATGGCCTGATCCGGATCGGTAGCTTCCAGAACCTTCGCTTGATGCAGCAAGTCGTTCACGTCGGGGCGGCCCTTTAGTTCGCTTTCTGCGCCCAGGTATAGCGGTTGCGTGGCAAGAGCGGCCAGAACTAAAGCGGTAATGAGTGCCAGCGGACGATTCATGTAGTTGCTTTCCACAGATAGGTTCGCATGGTTCCTTTCCCTTTTACGTCCACGGACTGCATCTGCCAATCCCCGGGATTTTCCAGGGCATCGAAGACGCTTTCGCTTATTTGAATGGTCCCGGCCTCTCCGTGGGATTCCATACGTTGGGCAGTGTTTACGGTATCACCCCATAGATCGTAGCTGAACTTGTGCGTACCAATGACTCCGGCAGCCACCGGGCCGCAATGAATGCCCACTCTAAGATCCAGATCCAGGCTATGCTTGCGGTTAATCTCTTTCATATGAGCCAACATGGATTTGCCCAGACTCAGACATCGTCTGGCATGGTCCGGCACCGGTTCGGGAACGCCGGCGGCCGCCATATAGGCATCGCCGATGGTCTTGATTTTTTCTACGCCGAGATCCTGGCTTAAACGGTCAAACTCGGTGAAGATATCGTTCAGAAGCGAAACCAGTTCCGCCGGCTCCTTGGTGGAAGACAGGACGGTGAAGCCCACCAGATCCGCGAACAAGATGGAGGCCTGCTGTACTCGATCGGAGATGTTTTGCGCCCCCTGCTTTAATCGTTCGGCAATGGAGGCGGGTAGGATGTTGAGAAGAAGATCGTCGCTTTTCTTTTGTTCCCTTTCCAGGTCGCCGGCGGTGAGTCTAAGGAAGTGCCCGAGGATTCGCTTTTCCCTTCTAAGTTGATCCACTTCCTTTTGCAGAGCTTCCAGTGAGCTTTCCCGTTGACTTTCCACCAGATTGCGGATCTCGCCAGGAGCAAAGCGGTAACGCTGATCCCTGGATTCCGACGGTTCCTTCGAGTCTGCCGCTCCGGACGATTCCGGGGATGCCGCCTCATCCAGCAGGCGCAACGCCACCACCGAAATCACCGTGTTGTGTAGCCCACAGGATTGACCTTTTGTGGTGCCGATTTCGCCCCAGGAGCTGAAGCCGGCCAGCGGAACATCCCACAGCCTGTGTATTGCCTCCAGCTCGCGCTGCATGTACTGACCAAAACTCCTGGAGCGCAAAGCGCAGTTAAACATCAATACTGCATCCGCCCCATTCTGCATGAGGCTATCCCGGAAGCCTTCCATCTCGGAAACGCTATGTTCTATGGTTTCAATCGTATTGGGCGAGCAAAACCGCACCAGGGAGCCTTCGGGGATTTCGCCGCCATAGGTAACGGACTTTCGGTTTCCGTCCATCTGAATGGCCGCTCGCATTACTTCGGTCCCGTCTTCGCCGCGAAGTAACAAAGGGTATTCCCCCGCAGCCATCAGGTCCGGATCAATATGGTTTAGTATGCGCGAGTCGCCTGACGTTTTGAGATCAAAGTAGCGGGTGTAGAAGTCTGTGGCCGGTAAGCCTTCTATCTCCAGAACCTCGCGGCCCAGGGAGCGAGTGATTCGCTTGGGCGTGCCCAGTTCCTTCCATCCGCTCACGGCCATGCCGCTGAGTTCGACGAAATTTCGATCCAGAAAGAGCGCATACAGTCCGGCATCGATGATTTCACGGTCGGTGAAGAAGGGCGGTTTTTCGATCCTGCCAAAGCTGCTGGGTATTGCGCCAAAGACCGCAGCTCCCGGACTCTCTTCGAACACGCCCTGCAGGACGGACTCGGGCGAAACCTGTAAATTGCCCGGAGCAACCAGAAGCAGAAGGGATGCGCTCTGGAAGCTTGATTTCATATCCTGGCCCAGACGCTTTCCCAGGATTCGCTGGTCTGATTCCGGCGGATAGATCTTGAGTTTGTAGGAGTGGTCGGGGATATCCAGAATCAACGCCACCAATGAATCGGAAAAAACCCGATCCTGGAATATGGGTTCGGCAGCGCAGGAGCCAAAGACCTGGATTCCCTGCCGGAAAAAGGGCTCCAGGTATTGTGGCGAAAGGATTCGGTCCTGAGCAAAAACCAGCGCCAGGCCGGAGCCCCGGTTAAGCGATAAGCTCTCGAGTTGCCCCGTTAGTTCTTCCGGTGTATTCGCATGGATCAGGATCGGTTTCAAAGCTGGTCCATATCTATAGATCAAAAAGAACCTGGCAAACAGTAAATTAACGGCCTGTCCGGCGGAGCCAATCCTTGCAAAGCGACCACTCAAGAGGGACCATTCTCATCCGAAGGAGCAATAGGATTAAACTACTTGAACGGTTCTCCATGGCGACCAATCATTGACGCGCTTTGCTTCTATTTAGCGAACCACAGAAAGCATGTACAACAAGTAGGTCCGGCCGCAAACACACTCCCGGTCGCGGAGCGCGTTGCTGTCACTCACAGCTTCAGCGACGGCGCTGGTTTGTTCTGCGATTACTACCGTTGCTATTTGCGATTTTCCCTCTTTCGAACTGCGGCCAGTATCCGGAACAAAGGGCCGAATCCCCGGGCCTTTATTTTCTGGTGGATGAGACTCGGTCTCTGGATTGTGATTCCGTCCTTTCGGAAAGCGATTGGCAGCCGGTGGGCGCCGTTTTGAATCAGGGCTTTACCGATTCCGCGATCTGGATCAAAGTTCAGGGAGAGCCGGGGTTGCCGGGAGCGCGCTTCATTATGTTCAGGCAGGCTATGATCGGCGAAGCGATGCAGTGCGGCCCGGCAGGAATCCGCAAGGCCGGTGTGACAGTGCCTGTCCACAAATGGCCTTTGAATGTGCGATATCCCACGTTTCGTCTACCCCCGGGAGAGGGCCCCTTTTATTTTCGGGTTGTATCCAGGAAGGTGGTTAACTTCCCCGTGGAGCTGTACGGGATGCCGGAGCTATTGAATCATATCCAGGTGCGGCAGATCATTCAATTCACTCTTCTTGCGGGGGCCGGCATTACTGCGCTTTTCTTTGCTGCCATATACCTCTATTCCTTCCGCACTTTGTATCTGCTCTTTTCGCTGGCATTGTTCTGCGTAACCGGGAGTCTGTTTATTACCTACGGGGACGGATATCTGTATCTCTGGCCGGGATCGCCGGCAGTACAGAACGCCATGTTCAAATTTACGTCCATGGTGGCCGCCATGTTTTCCAGTCTCTTTGTGCGATCGTTACTACAAACCTGGCAATGGAAGTGGTTGGATAGGATCATTCTTGCGGCCATCGGGTTTCAGGCCCTGGCTGCCTTCAGTTCCCTGTGGCCTTCGCTGGATCCGTTCTTCTTTGTAGTTCTGGTGTCCGGTCCGTTCGTGGGCGTATTGATTACTGTTCCAGTGGCCTTCATTCGGCTCAAAGAAGG
>CETN01013272.1_pt1 | contig 19116 bp, 17 predicted proteins | sample 531301 | NCBI WGS metagenome assembly CETN01 (sample SAMEA2622656, study PRJEB7988) | marine metagenome | isolation source: saline water (ENVO:00002010), including
TAGCTATGGAAGATGGTCGTATATCGAAGGTGCCTTATGATCCTACAGTAAAGGTTGATACCTTTTGGGATTTAGGTATTGGTGATAGTACGGCTATATGGTTTACGCAATCTATAGGTCGAGCTATTCATGTTATAGATTGTTATGAAAATCGTGGTGAGGGATTGCCGCACTACGTTCAGGTTTTGACAAGTAAAAATTATTTATATGGTGAGCACTATGCACCCCATGATATTGAGGTGCGTGAACTTGGATCAGGAAAATCAAGAAGAGAAATAGCCTGGGATTTAGGATTAAATTTTAGGGTTGTTCCAAAGCTGCCATTAGAAGACGGAATACACGCCGCACAGATGTTAATACCCAGGTGTTGGTTTGATGCAGATAAATGTAAATTAGGTTTAGATGCATTAAGACAATATCATCGTGGATATAATGAAAGAGCCAGGACATTCAGAACAACACCAGTTCATGATTGGTCATCTCATTATGCTGATGCATTTAGGTATTTAGCTTGCGGTATAAAAGAAACAGCAAAAAATGTACGACCACCTCAGATTCACGCTGAGATGGAATACAACCCTTTTTCACAAGTAGGAGCATGATATGGGATTTTTAAGACCAAAAGCACCACCGCCACCGCCGCCACCTCCACCACCGCCGCCAATAAAACCTACGGTAACGCCGCAAGGTACAAAAGAGCAGCAGCGTGTAAAAACAACTCAGGCTAAAAAGAAAGGTCAAATGGCAGCTAGGGTAACTGGCGGTCAGGGTTTGCTTGAGGAAGCACCAACAGAAAAAGTAAGTTTATTAGGTCAGAATAAAAGACCTGGAATGTATGGTTAAACAATGGCTGAAGTAGATCAAAGAGCTGCCATATTGATGAAAAGGTTTGGCAGCCTTAAACAATATCGAAGTAACTGGGAAAGTCATTGGCAAGAAATTGGTGACTTTGTTGCTCCCAATAAAGGGAACATCACAAAGAAAAGAACGCCAGGTGATAAAAACTCAGAGCGTATTTTTGATGGCACCGCACAATTTGCAGCTGAATTAATGGCATCAAGTATGCACGGTATGTTGACGAACTCAGGTACGCCTTGGTTTAGTTTGAGATATACAGACGATGAGTTTGAAACAGATGATGTTTCAAAAGAATGGTTAGAACGTGCAACGGACGTTATGTATGTTGAGATAGGGCGGTCAAACTTTCATGAAGCTATTCATGAATTATATTCTGACCTGGTCACTTTTGGAACTGGCGTAATGTTTGTTGACACGGATAAAGAGGGCACCCTTCGATTTTCAACCAGGCATATATCAGAATGTTATGTATCAGAAGATGAATTTGGTCGTGTCGATACTGTATTTAGAGAATTTAAAATAGCAGCTAGAGCTGCGGTATCACAATTTGGCGAAGAGAATGTAAGTCAGAAAATATTAAAAAAATCTCAAGATGATCCGTATGACATGATTGAACTGCTTCATATTGTCATGCCAAGATATGAAAGAGATACTGTAAAGATTGATGCTAAGAATAAACCTATTGCGTCAATATATTTAGATCCTGATTCTAAAAAGATTATATCTGAAAGTGGATTTGATGAGTTTCCGTATATGGTGCCACGCTTCCGTAAATCATCTTATGAAAATGGCTATGGAAGGTCACCAGCTATGACAGCATTAGCTGATATTAAAATGGTTAATGAAATGTCAAAAGCGGTTATCCAGGCGGCTCAATTGCAGATACATCCTCCCCTTCTTGTTCCTGATGATGGTTTTATTCTACCAGTACGAACTGTACCTGGTGGTTTAAATTTTTATCGATCAGGCACGAGGGATCGAATTGAGCCGCTGAATATAGGGGCAAACAATCCAGTAGGAGAGAACCAACTTGAGCAAAGACGAACAGCTATAAGAGCTGCTTTTTATGTTGATCAACTTATTACTGGCAATAGACCAGGAATGACCGCAACTGAGGTCATACAAAAGTCATCTGAAAAAATGAGGATACTGGCACCACTTACTGGTAGGCTGCAATCAGAATTACTTAGACCTTTGATTGATAGAATATTTAATTTAATCTCCAGGAAAAAAGGTTTTGAGGTTGCACCTGATACAATGGGCGGTAATGAAATTGATATTGAATATGTATCACCATTAGCCAAAGCACAAAGACAAGGCGATATACAAGCATCACTTGAGTTGTTTCAGTTTCTTGCACCACTTATGCAAGTTGATCCTAATGTTGTTGATTACTTGGATGTTGATGGTCTTGCCAAACATATTATTAAAACAACTGGTGTACCAGCTTCTGTTGTTCGTGGTGAAGATGAAGTGGCTTCATTGCGTGAAGCTAAACAAGCTGCACAAGAACAAATGGCTGCGGCACAACAACAAGCTATGCTTGCCAAGGCAGCTGGTGAAGCTGCACCTGGTATTAGAGCTGTCGATGATGTAAGTCCTGAAACACAAGAAGCTGTTCTTGATATTGTAGGTGGCGGTCAATGAACCCTGAAGATCTAAAAAAAAATTATAAAGAATTGTTTTCTACTCCTGAAGGACGAATTGTTTTAGAAGATTTAGAAAAAAGATTTAGTTTTCAAACAACAACCTTTGTTCCTAACAGCGATGAGACAATATTCCGTGAAGGTCAGCGGTCTGTCGTGATTTTTTTACACGGCGTAATTAAAGATAATAAACAACTTAACCAAGGAGAAATAAATGTCTGAAGAAACTCAGGTAGCGGATGCTCCAGTAGATGCTGGGCAAGCAACGTCTGAAACAACAGAATTCAATTTTAAAGAACATATAGACGAAGAATTAAGAAATGATCCAAGTCTAGCCAGTTATACCAGTATCAATGGCATGGCTAAATCTTTGATCAATGCACAAAAAATGGTAGGTGCAGATAAAGTTGTTATACCTGGCAAGTATACAACAGAAGATGAAATGAATATTTTTTATTCCAAGATAGGAAGACCTGATACACCTGACGGTTATGAAATAAAACCATCAGAAACAATTGGTGAAGAAGGTGTAGATTTTTTTAGGCAAATGGCACATAAACACGGTTTGACACAACAACAAGCTGTAGGCATTTTTACTGAGTATGGAGAATATGTTGGATCAGCTACAGATAAATCTGATGAACAAATCGAACAAATACAACTTGGTATAGAAGCAGATTTAAAAAAAGAATGGGGTGATCAATACCAGGCAAAGTTAAATACAAGCAATGATGTGGTCGATTACTTTGTTCCTGAAGGTACAGCATCAGATGATATTATAGAATTACAATTAGCAGATGGCACACGCCTTGGAGATCATCCAAAAGTTATTGAAATGTTTGCAAACATTGGTGATTTTATTGGTGAAAAGATTGGTGAGGATAGTTTCTCAGGTCGTGATAGTGTACCAGGTATTGCTTTAGAAGAAGCAGAAAGAGAGCTTAATTCTATCAGAGCACCTGGCAACACAGCATACTGGGATAAAAATCATCCTGACCATGCAAGATCAGTTCAGCGTGCGTTACAGCTCCAAGAAATATTAACTGGAGATGCTGCATAAAAATACCCTTAACTGGGTAAATCTGTGGATAAGCGTTTGCCCCACAGCACAAACCTTTGCGTAAGGTGGAGTAGTTGCCCTAAGTAATAGATGGTCTGCGTAAGCAGATAGCCAATCGTAGAAATTTTAACCTTAATTTAATGGAGAAAGTTATGTCTGCGAATCAGATAACTACCGCATTCGTAAATCAATTTTCAGCGAATGTGCAGCTTCTCTCACAGCAAATGGGATCACTTCTACGAAACACCGTAGATGTTGAAACTGTTAACGGTGAGAAAGCGTTTTTCGATCAAGTAGGTTCAACCGCAGCTGTTGAAAGAACAACAAGAAATGCGGATACACCGTTGATTGAAACACCACATCAAAGACGTATGGTCACAATGGCTGACTATGAATACGCCACTTTGGTGGATGATCAGGATAAAATCAGATTATTGATTGATCCTACATCAACTTATGCCAGGGCAGCTGCTGCTGCTATGGGCAGAAAAATGGACGATGTCATCATTGCAGCTTTTTTTGGTGATGCAAAAACTGGTAAGGACGGTGGAAGTACAACCTCTTTTCCAGCTTCAAATCAAATAGCACATGGATCAGCTGGTCTGACCGTAGCTAAATTGATTGAAGCAAAGCAGAAGCTCGATGAGAATTCTGTCGATCCATCAATTCAGAGATATATCGTTGTATCACCAAAGCAGATCAGCGATCTATTAAACACAACAACTGTCACTAGTGCTGATTTTAATACTGTGAGAGCTTTAGCAAGCGGAGCCGTTACATCCTTCGTTGGCTTTAATTTCATCGTATCAAACAGATTACCAGTTGATGGAAGTTCTAACAGAAGAATATTTGCTTGGGCAACTGACGGAATGAAGGTTGCACTTGGAAAAGAACCTCAAGCTAGGATCGACCAAAGAGCAGATAAGTCTTACGCAACACAAGTCTATTACTGTATGACCATGGGGGCAACTCGTATGGAAGAAGAAAAAGTAATAGAAATTGCGTGTCAAGAGTAAGGGAGAGATAAATGGCAACAGTATTTAGTACTCAAAGAACTAACGCTAGAGCGGTTCCTTCCGTAAAGAACAAAGCTAACGAATTAGGTGGCAGAGTTCGTATTGCTCATGGCGTGTTCGAAGCATCATCACTTTCAGCTGGTGATGTTATAGAAATGTTTATCCTACCTGACGGTGCTAGAATCATTAGTGGTTCACTTGCACATGATGCGTTGGGATCAAGCACAACTTTAGCTGTAGGTCATGGAGCCTACACTAACGCTGCTGGAACAGCAGTTGCTTTAGATGCAGATGAATTTAAGGCAGCAGCTTCTTCCGCTTCAGCTGGTAAAGCTGATGTAGCAGCAACATTAGCATTAGGATCAGGAATTGAAATTGATGCTAATCAAGATGGATACCCAGTAACTGTCACCCTTGCTGGTGCAGCTGCTACTGGTACCATCGAATTAACAATGCTTTACGCATTAGATTAATCATAATCCTCTAGGGGCAGTTTAGGCTGCCCCATTTAACAAAAGAGTTTTTATATGCCAAGTGTAGTCGATATATGTAATTCAGCATTAAATTTAATTGGTGCGTCTAATATCTTAGATCTTACTGAAGATAGTAAGTCAGCTCGTATTTGTAATCAAAGATATGCTTTTGTCCGTGATGCAACTTTTAGATCACACCCTTGGAACTGCCTTTTAAGAAGAGCAACATTAGCACCTGATACAGAAACACCAGCCTTTGATTTTTCCAAACAATTTAGCCTTCCCAATGATCCGTATTGTCTAAGAGTTCTGCAACTTCAAGATCAAGATTTAGTTTACAAAATTGAAGGACGCAAAATTTTAGTCAATTCAGATGAAGTAAAAGTTTTATATGTAGCAAGAGTTGAGGATCCAAACGAATATGATCAGCTGCTTGTTGAAACAATTGTAGCTCGACTTGCATCTGACATTGCCTACGGTCTAGTTAACTCAGCAAGTCTTATGGTGCAGCTCAATACAATGTACAAAGCTAAACTTGTTGAAGCACGGTTTGTCGATGCTAATGAAGGTACACCAGCAACACTTAATAATGAATCAAGTCTAACTGTAGCAGAAAGTAATATCTTCCTTGCATCGAGGTTATAATGGCAAAAGTTACACTTGCTAAACAAAATTTTACAGCTGGTGAAATTACGCCTAGATTATCAGGACGTACTGATCTAGGGCGTTATGACAATGCCGCACAAATTGTAGAAAATTTTTTAGTACAACCTCATGGTGGTTTAGGCAGAAGACCTGGCACACAATTTATTCGTGAGGTAAAAACAAGTTCAGCTAAGACAAGATTAATACCCTTTCAATTTAATGTTGAACAAGCCTATATATTAGAATTTGGAAATCAATATTTTAGAGTTTATAAAGATGGCGGAATTGTGGTATCAGGTGGTAGTCCAGTTGAGTTTGCAACACCTTATACAACAGCACAACTTGACGGAATAAAGTTCGCACAAACAGCTGACGTAATGTACATTGCTCATCCTGATCATTCACCAAGAAAATTGACCAGGACAAGTCATACAGCATGGACAATCAATGAAGTTGTTTTGCAGCGTGGTGCAATGTTAGATCAGAATTTAACAGATACTACATTAACCGCTAGTGCTAGAACTGGTAATGTTACAATAACTGCAAGTGCTGATACATTTGTTTCAACGGATGTTGGAAGATTAGTTAAACTTCATAAAGGTTTTGCTAAAATCACAGCTTTTACTAATGCGACAACAGTAACAGCTGCTGTTCAAGAATTAGAAGATGGACGCTCTGAGTTAATGCCATCGTATACCGCAAACACAATATCCTTTCATGAAGGAGATCCTGACAGTACTGGGTTAGAACATAATGACCGTATAGAAGATAGTGCTGGAGATTTTATAACTCAAGGTTTTGAAAATGGTATGAAGATTACCATTAGTAGTTCGTCAAGTAATAATGGTTCAGGTCGATTAATTGTAGATGTTACTGATACTGTGATAACACTTGCACCAGGTATTGATTTAGCAAATGAAAGTGCTGGAAGTAATAAAACACTTCGAGGTGATCTTATTGCAGATAGTAATTTTTCTTTAGGTGCTTTTTCAAATACAACTGGGTTTCCAAGAGCAGTTGCTTTTTATGAGCAGCGGCTTGTATTCGCTGGTACGTCACAGCAACCACAAACAATATTCTTTTCTCAAAGTGGTGATTTTGAAAACTTTGAGCGTGGCACAAATCCTGATGATGGATTGGTTTATACGATAGGATCAAATGAAGTTAATGTCATTAGGTACCTGGCATCAGGACGGCAGCTGATTGTTGGCACAAGTGGTGGTGAATTTGTTGTAAGAGCTTCAGGATTTGATGAACCATTAAAACCTGACAACACTCAGATTAAACAACAAACAACCTATGGATCAGCTGATATACAGCCTATGCAAGTAGGTAATGCGACATTGTTTTTACAGCGTGCAAAACGTAAATTGCGTGAACTGGTGTTTAGTAATGAATCAGATAGTTATGTAGCACCTGACATGACTATACTGGCAGAACATATTACTGAAGGCGGCATCACAGCTTTTGCCTATCAGCAAGAGCCTGATAGTGTGGCTTGGACAGTTCGTACAGATGGCGTGTTGTCATGTATGACTTATAGAAGAGAAGAACAAGTTGTTGCCTGGCACAGACATATTATTGGTGGTGTGTTTGGTTCAGGAAACGCCATTGTTGAATCTATAGCTGTTATACCAGGTGATGTTGATGAAGATGAAGTTTACATGATTGTAAAAAGAACAATTAATGGAGCAACAAAAAGATATGTTGAGCGATTATCAGGTTTTGATTTTGGTACTGATGTTAGCAACGCTTTCTTTGTGGATTCAGGATTAACCTATAGCGGATCAGCTGCTACTACAATATCAGGTCTAAATCATTTAGAAGGACAAACTGTTTCAGTTTTAGCTAATGGTTCTATTCATCCTAATGTAACAGTAAGTTCAGGAGCTGTAACTTTACAAAGATCCGTTACAAAAGCACATATAGGATTACCTTTTACAAGTAAGGTTGAAACACTCAGAATTGATTCAGGTTCTGCTCTAGGTAGTGCCCAGGGCAAAATAAAAAGAATATCTGAGGTTACAGTAAGATTATTTAGATCTGTAGGTTTAAAAGTAGGTACATCATCAAGTGAACTTGACATTGTACCTTTTAGAGATTCAGGGGATGACATGGACACAGCTATACCTTTATTTACTGGTGATAAAAAAGTAGAATTCAGAGGTGGTTATGATGAAGACGCAACGATTGTGATTGAACAAAGTCAGCCTTTACCTTTAACAATATTGGCAATATTTCCAACAGTATCTGTATTTGATAAATGATTATTGTTGATTTTGAAGCTGACCACGCAAAAGAAATTTTAGGCGGTGATGTTAATGATGAAAAGATTAGACCACCTATAGAAGTATCTAGGTTTGTAGAAGGGATGGTTGTTAAAAACATGGCTTTTACTGGTGTAATAAATGGTAATATAGTTGCGTGTGGTGGGATATATCCTATATGGGAAAATGTAGGAGAAGCGTGGTTTTTGGGAACAGATTATGTAAATCAATATCCAGTTATAATAACTAAAACTATTCGCAAGTACTTAAATAATTTAATGTCTTTAAATAAATTACATCGAGTGCAAGCTCATGTCAGAAGTGATTGGGATAAAGCTAATCGATGGATAAAGTTTTTAGGCATGCAAAAAGAAGGTGTTGTCAGGAAGTTCAGTCCTGATGGCAGAGATCATATTTTATTTTCAAAGGTGACATAATGGGATTAGAAGCTGCTACTTTAATGGCAATAGGTACTGGTGTATCTACAGCTGCTACTTTCGCTGCCGCTGAAGGCACGAAAGACGTTGGACGATATAACAAACAAATAGCAGATAGGAACGCCCTGGTGTCAGAGCAAAAGGCGGAGATGGCATTGTTTGATGCGTCTAGAGAAGCTGTAAAGTTTAGAAATGATTTCAGAGCACTCAACGACTATTCTGCTATGTCAATGAGAAAAAACAATGTTGCAATCAGCGGTACAGCTTTAGATGTTCTTCTTGATAATGCATTGAATTTTGAAATTGATAATCAAAATGAATTAAGAAAGGCAGCTGCAACTGCATCAGATTATAAAGAGAATGCAGTTAACTCCAGGTTGCGTGGGCAACTAGCATTGTATGAAGCTAAACAAACTGCAAAAGCAATGAAGATAGGTGCTGTTGGAAAAGCATTTACAACTTATGCGATGGCTTAAATGAGAGTACCCACCTACAAAAGACAATCAGGATTATCTCTCCAGGGCAGAGGTGGCGGACGGCTATTAACAGCATCACTTAATCCAAGTGCAGCTACAGCTGTGGCAAGAACTATTGGTAATATTGCGGATGTTGTCACAGAAATAGGGATGAAGAAGCTTGAGATAGAAACAGCTACAGAAGTTGATGTTGCTGAAAAAGCTTTGACAACTGAATTGCAAGAAATAAAAACTAAAGCCTTAAAAGAAGACAATCCAGTTACTGCTGAAAGAAAAGCAAAAAAATCTATGCAAGAACTTTTAAGAAAGTATCAAAGTGGATTGAAAATAAATCCAATTACAAAGCAGCCTTATCTAACATCAAATAAATCAAAAGCTAAATTTAGTCTAGTTGGTCAAAATGTTTTTAGTGCAGCTTTTATTGATTACACTAAAGAAAACAACAAACGTATAGTCGAAATAAATAAAGCAAATGTTTCATCTCAAATTGATAAAAATGTGCAAACGATTATAAACGCAGAAACCTTTGGTGATAAAAATGAAGCATTTAAAAAAATATTTTCAGTAAATAAAAACCAGCCTGGCATTTTACTTGAAGCTCTTACTAGTGGCACTTTTAAAGAAAAAGAATATTCAACACAATTTGATACGTCCGCAGAAATAGCTATTGATGGATTAGTCCTGAAAGAAATGAAACAATCACCAAGTGCACTAGCAGTTGGTATGGAAATTGTGGATGGCAAAAGTGACAATGTCATGCTGAATACTTTAATGGGTTTAGTAAAAGACAAAGTAAAATTGAGAGATAAAATTTTAAAAGCAGCAGAAGAGTTTGATGAAGATCGAACAAACTTATTAAAAGAAGCGGAAGAAGAAAAAGAAAAAATTGATGATGCTTTATTTGCTAAAATAATAAATGTTGATGTTGATAACGCAAATGACTTAACAATAGCTAAAGAAAATCATAAAAAGTTAATGTCAAGAGGTTACTATAAAACTACAGCTCAAAGAAAAAGTGTAGAGGTGTTGCTTGGTATCGAAAAAGTTACAACAAAAGGTTCAGACAAATCAGATCGTTCAGCCATAGAAACTATGGAAAATGCTGACCGTACTAATTCAATAACGGCTGAGTTGCTTAAAATAACAGCTCCTGGATTAAGCGATGGTGATTATAAAAAATATTCAGCAAACTTTCGTGCTGAACAAGCTCAAGGTTACAAAGAAGCTGTAGACTTTTTTAGAACAAAATTAAGTTATAATGAAAATTCAGATGCATCAGGAATAGCTGGTAAAAACTTACAGCTTTTATTTGATTCTGCAAAAGATGAATTGTTTGCATGGAAACAAAAACAACTTGCTGATGGAAAACCACTTAACTACAGAAACACAATACAAGAAGCAAAAAATATTTACGCTAAAAAAGAAATTGATTTTAGAAAACTTATGAAGCAAGGACTGATTGATGAGATTGATTCTGCAAATACTTTGATGACAAATAAAATATTATACGATCCACAAAAACCATTTCAATCTGCAAAAGATTATATAAAAAACAATCCAACACTTTTTCCATCATCAGACTTGTTTGCAAGAGGTATGAAAAGAAAATTTGAATTGTACGAAAAATTTAAAGTAGATGAGGTAAGCCTTCAATGAGCGAATATAATTTAGATGAAGTAGAAAACCAATATGAACTTGCTGAAACAGCATCATACTTTGATATCTCACCAACTGTAAATTTAGTTGATCCTCCTCAAGAAAAAGAAGGTTATTTAGATACTATTGGTCGTGCAAGTGTAAAAGGTGCTGTAAAAGGTATGACAGAAACACCTTATAATCTTGCTACAATCGTAGGTGCTCCATTTGATATTGTAGCAGCTGGATTAAATAAATTAGGTTTTGACATTCAAAATCCAGTTATGGGTAGTGATTTTTTACAAAGTGGGATAAAGGCTATAACAGATATTAGTAATCAGTTAATACCATCTAGTCTTAATACAAAATTTAACGATTACTTATCTAAACCTTATGATAATCAAATTACTGGTCAATTGTCAGAAGCTATTTCACAGTTTGGTACTACAGCAATACCAGCTGCAAGTTTTGTAAAATTAGCTACAAATGCAAACGCTTTTACCAGGTCATTAATGTGGGGCGGTATAGCTGATGCTACTGCATTTAACGCAGATGATCAAACTTTAGTAGGGCAACTTATTTCAAATCCTGAAGGCGTTAGTGAAGAAGACACAAACGCTTTTAGAGAAATGTTAGGCGGTCTATTTGAAAAATATGAAGATGATCCTGAAGCTGTCAAACTTGCCAAGTCATCTTTAGAAGGCATGGCGATAGGTGGTTTACTTGAAACTGCTTTTAAAATAGGTAGAAAAGTACCTTGGAAAAAAGCTTTAACTGGTGGAGGTTTAGTAGCTGGATCTGTTGCAACAAGTGATGCAGAAGCTGGTGTAGGTAGCAAAATTGCAGATATACTTATTTCACCAAGAAACCCACAAGCAGTTAACAGAACTGAAGATCCTATTAAAAATTATTTGTCTGTTGGACTAGCTGAAAGCAAAACAAATAAAGCACAGTTTGATCATAACATTAAAATAATAAGTGATTATCCTAATTTAAAAGTAAGTGAAATAACGAACAAATCAACTGATGAAATAGCTGAAACTTATATTAATCATGCAAAAAATAATCTTCTTTATTTGTTTGATAAAGTTCCACCAGCTACACGAAATAGGTCAAAGTTATGGTATGTAGGTGCAAATAAAATTGCACAAGATTTTAGTAATAAATATGGTGTTTCATTACAATCAGCAAGCGGTGTGTTAGCAGCTTTATCACCGCAAAAAGATTGGTATATGAATGTTTCGCTTGCAGAACGAACATTAGATATTGTCACTAATAAAAAAGATTTTGTCTACGATGCCAAAATGAGAGCAATGGGTTTAGAAAAATTTGGTAAACCTCAATACAAAAAACTATTAGATGCTATCGATGGCAAAAAATTTAGTGAATTAGAAACAGTTGAAGAAAAAGCAATATGGGTGAGAATATATGACGAAGCCTTCAATGATAGATCTTTTAAAATAATAACGCCTGAAGGTAACTTTGGAGATGTTGTAAAAACAGATAAAGATGTAAATGCAAAAGCAGCATGGAACTCTAATGTTATGATTAAAAACGCAATTCTTGCTTTAGAAAGTAATGGTGACAAAGCAATTATATCAGGAGCTTTAGGTGATGCACACAAGGTTAGAAGTTTTTATAATAATATAGTTGATCCAAATTCAAAAAACGGTGACGTGACAATTGATACACACGCAGTTGCAGCTGCTACTCTTAGACCAGTTGGTGGCAAACATACAATTGTAAATCATAATTTTGGAACCTCTCCTACAGTTAAAGAGCAAAAACCTGATTGGAATGGTGCAGCTAAAAATTCAAAAGTAAATGGTATCAAAGGTTTATATAGTATTTATGCAGAAGCCTATAGAAGAGCAGCAGCTGAAAGAGGTGTTTTGCCAAGAGAGATGCAATCAATTACCTGGGAAGCTGTAAGAGGATTATTTCCATCAACATTGAAACAATCACCAAAAAAAGTAGAAGCAATTGACAGTTTATGGTATAAATATAGAAATAATGAATTATCTTTAGATGAGGTTATAAATGGAATTGAAAGAGAAACTGGAGGTATCGAAAAACCAGCCTGGGAACAATGAGGATGGTTTTATAGCTCTTATGAAAAAGTATGACATACCATTAACAAAAGAGAATTATTTAGAGTTAGTTTACAATGGTGATGTGCCTTCTGAATTAGAAGCTGAAGAAATAGCAGCATTGCCTGAAATGTTCCAAGATAATAACGAAATTGAAAATGATGGTCAGATGGGTTTAGTATAAAAAAATTCACAAATGTCCTAAAATTTGGTATAAGACTATATATAGTAGGGGTGTTATGAACATCCCTTTTTTTATGGGAATTTCATGGCAACCGTTGAAGAACAAGTCGCAAATGCGTCAGAAACTGGCGTAACTAATTTTGCTAGTACACGACCTAACAAAAGTGATAATGTCCAGGTAGCTGGATTAGGCAAAGAAATTATTGGCACTTTAGGTCAGATACTAAAAAGACAAGACAAATCAAGTATGGGCAGCTCTGTGTCAAAAGGTGACACAACTACAAGAGTTCCTGAACCAAGTACTGAAGGTTTACTTGGTGAAGGTGAAAAGTATAAATCAGTACAAGAAAAATTAACGCCTGAAGTTTTAACGGAAGAAGGTGCAGAAAGATTTAAAAAAGCTGGGTTTAGTGCTAAAACAGCGATTGATCCTGAAGAGGACGTTGTTGAACTGGCAAAAGAAGCTGCTGACGTAGAAGTAAATCAATCAGCTAAAAAAGCTTCACAAGGATTTAAAACTGGCTTGTCTAATGAAGGTGATGCACTTGATTACCTAGAGATAAAAGATAAAAACTTATTGTCAGGTGATACTGGTTTAGATTTTAATTTTAATAATTTTGAAAGTGGTTCAGATGTTAACAGAGCTATCAACACTATTAGCGAAATATATAAAAATCCTCAAGAGCTGGAAAAAAGAGGTATCAAAACAAATAAAGAAACGCTTGATACAGCTCAAGGGTTACTTGCGGATGAAATAGGTCTTACAAAAAAACTTTTAAATAAAAAAAGTGGTCAACTTCTTAACGCTGAAGAAATGACAGCTGTAAGGATTTTATTACAAAATTCTGCAAAAAAATTAGAAGAACTTGCAAAAAAAATTGATGCTGGGGATGGTAGTCCAAATGACTTAGTCAAATTTAGAAGACAAATGTCTATTCATGCTGGAATACAAATGAAGGCTAAAGGTGCTCAAACAGAAATAGCTAGAGCATTACAATCTTTCAATATACCAACTGGTACAGATATACCAGCTGTACAAGCACAAGTTATTCTTGATGAAAGTGGTGGATCTAAATTAGCAACTCAAATGGCTAAAGGCTATTTAGATGCTTTAAAACAAGGCGGTCAGGCAAATGCAAATAAATATGTATTTGGTGCATGGTATCAAAAATTAGGTAATATTTGGCAAGAAGTATATGTAAATGGTTTATTGAGTTGGGCACCTACACATTTAAAAAATATGTTGGCTACGCCATTGTTTATGTCTTTTAACTTGATGGCAGATATTATAGGAGCAAGTATTGGTACAACAGTTCGTACTGGTCAAAGGTTAATTGGCAAAGAAGTAAACCCTGAAGGAGTTTTCTTTGAAGATTTATTTGCAAGAGTATATGGTTATTCTAAATCTTTAAGAGATGCTTATGTTGTTATGGGCAAAACTTTTAAAACTGGTGTACCAGCTGATATTTTAAACAAAGTTGAAAATGCTAATTATAGAGCTATTGATTCTGAAACACTTAATATTTCAGGGGCACCAGGCAAAGCTATTGATTTAATTGGTAAACTAATACGTTATCCTGGTACGGCTTTACAAGCTGCTGATGATTTTTGGCGAGTTATATCAAGTCGTGGTGAAATTTATGAACAAGCTGTAAGAACAGCTAGAAATTCTAGGGCAAAAGGTAAATCTGTAGATGATAGTGTTGATGATGCTATGATGGTTTTACTAGATCCTAAATATAAATCTGATGAATTAGATAATGCAGCTCGATATGTGACGATGACAACTGACTTGGGTGACGGACTACTTGGTGGTTTTACTAAAGGTATACGAAAATACTTTCCAGGTAGAGTCTTAATGCCTTTTGCTAAAGCACCAACAAATAGTATACTTCGTCTAGGTGAAGGTCACCCTTTAGTTGGAGCAGTTTCAATGGTTTTTGGTGGCACAATAAGAAAAAATATACTTGGACAAAATGGTGCAAGGGCACAACAAAGAGCTTTAGGCAAGATGTCTTTAGGTTCAATGACACTAGCAATGTTTCATGAATATGCATTAAATGGTCAATTAACTGGATCTTATCCAAGAGATAAACAAGCACAAAGAATGTTACCGCCTGGTTGGCAGCCTTACAGTTTAGTTTTTAGAGCAGAAGATTTTCCAACTGATAAAGATGGAGATCCGCTGCCTATGTATAACGAAAAAACTGGATTGCCAAATGGTAGACTTGTTTATGTTTCTTATCAAGGTTTGGAGCCAGTAAGTGCATTTTTAGGTATTGCAGCTAGTACAGCTCAAAATCAAACAATGTTTTATGATCCTGAAGATCGATTAGATTTAGCTTCAGCAGCTACACTTGCAACAGCTGAGTATTTTAGAGATTTACCTTTTTTGCAAGGATTAGGATCTATTATAAGGGCATTTGATTATGGTGATCCTTCACTTGTAATTGATAGTCCTTTAGGAAGCATGATTGGAATAGCTCCAATACCTTTTAGTAGTGCAGTAAGAAATATAAGAAAATTGACAGATGAAGAAGAGGGCGTTGATGGTCAAGGTAAGATTATACCTAGAAAATCACCAGCGATACCTTCTTTATATTATTCTGTAAAGGACGTACAAAAACTTTATGAAGATAGTCAAAATACAGACAATCCATTAAAGTCAACACCATATTCTTTAGTTGGAACTAAAAAGAATATTGATGGTGATTCAGCTGCTACATTTTTTTATGACACAGTTGCTTACGGATGGAACCAGCAAGTTATGACTATACCTTATGTTAAAGGCATAGAAGAAAAATATGCTTATAAATATGATATGCTTGGTTATAAAAAAGAGCGTGGTGTTCCGTTTAGTGTTAATCCATTGTTAGCCGTTTGGAACAGCATTACGCCATTTAGAATGTCTTATGGTGAAGAACAAATTGAACCCTATCATAAAGAGCTTATTAGATTAGGTGCACCTCTTACTGAGGAAAAAACAAGAATAAAAGGTGTGGCTTTGGATGACATAAGAAGAGGTCAACTAACTAATCTTGCAAAAAATAAAGTTGTGTTAAGACTTAAAGCCAAGGGATCAAGTGGCAGCGGTATGTACACATTTAGAGATTATTTAAAAATATTAATGATAAATCCTTTTTATTTAAGAAGTGACGATGACGGTAGAAGAAAAATGATAGAAAATGCAGAAGATTTGTTTTACGAAGCGGCAATACCTTTGATGTTATCTTTGCCAGGTAACGAAGAACTAAGTAAAAGTTTTCAACAAAATCAATATATAAAAAACTACAATTAATCGAGAAATAAATGACAATATCAAGCACCACAACCAAGAATAGTTATTCAGGTAATGGTACACAACACAGCTTTGCCTACGGTTTTAAAATATTTGCTAATGGTGATTTAACTGTAATAGTTAGAGCTGCAACTGGTACTGAAACAGTAAAAATTTTAGATACAGATTACATAGTTACAAATGCTGGTAATGCAAATGGTGGTAATGTTTTATTTAAATTTAATACTGGAAATGCAAGTGACGCACACTTTTCATCATCTGACAAAAGACCGCAAAGTGGCGAAACAGTTTTAATTAGAAGAAACTTAACGCTTACTCAGGGAACTGATTATGTAGAAAATGACCCATTCCCAGCTGAAAGTCATGAAAACGCTCTCGATAGAATTACAATGATTGCTCAACAGCTGCAAGAAGCTATTGATCGATCATTAAAAATATCAAGAACAAACACAATGACTAGCACAGAATTTACTGTTGGTGCTACTGATCGTGCAAATAAAATATTGTCCTTTGATAGTACTGGTGAAATTACAATCACTACTGCCATTGGAACATCAAGAGGTAACTGGGCAGCTAGTACAGCTTATGCTGAAAGAGATATTGTAAAAGACACAAGCACCAATAATATATTTATTGTTAATAGTGCTCATACATCTAGCGGTTCACAACCTCTTACAACAAATGCTAATAGTGCAAAATACACTTTATTAGTTGATGCGGCTAGTGCAACAACGTCTGCTAATAATGCTGCTACTTCTGCAACAGCTGCTGCAACTAGTGCGACCGCAGCTGCTGCAAGTGCAACGTCAGCTGCCAATGCAATAGTAAACGTACAGCTTGCAGAGGATTTTGCAACTAAAACAACTGGTGAAGTTGTAGCTGGTACTGGTAAATTTAGTTCTGAAGCACACGCTTTGGGTGGTACTGGAGTTACAAACCAGGTTGGTGCGTCAAAAGAATGGGCAATAAATCCTGGTGCCGTTGATAGTTCAGGTGAGTTTAGTTCAAAAGCTTATGCTGTAAGCGGTTCAACAATTAATGCTGGATCTGCGAAAAACTGGGCATTAGGTGGTGGTAATAGTTTTGCTACAAACACAACAATAGGAAATACTGGATTATATTCTGCAAAGTATTATGCAGAACAAGCTGCTGCATCAAAAGCATCATTTGACAATGTTTATCTTGGAGCATCATCTTCAGATCCAACACAAGACTTGGATGGATCTGCTTTAGAAGCTGGTGACCTATACTACAATTCTAATGATCAAAAATTAAAATTTTATAACGGATCCGCATGGGTTGCTGTCGAAGGCGGCGGTGCTTCAGCTGGGTTCTCTATAGCAATGTCTGTTGCATTATAGGAGTAAAAAATGGCACAAGATTTTGAAAGAAACTTTATAACCAATATTGGCACAATTGCCCAGGACATACCTAATGGATCTGACTTTGGCAGCGACAATACAATCATTGGTATTCATATGGCAAACAAAACAGACAATGCCATAACAGCTTCTTGTTTTATGACATCAAGTGCATTTACTGGTAATACTGGTGATCCTTTTGCAATTACAGTTACAGTAGTATCAAGTCAATATTTACTTGATGGTGTAGTCAGACCTCATATCACATTGTTAAAAGGTTTTACATACGTTTTTAGTTATCCGTCAGCACATCCATTTTCATTGTCTACAACTTCTGATGGAACTCATGGTGGTGGGTCTGAATACACAACTGGTGTTACAAGAGATTCAAGTGCAAATACTTTAACTGTAGTTGTGTCCTCTTCTACTCCGTCTACCTTATATTATTATTGTGGCAATCATGCAAATCATGGAGGTCAGATCACAGTTACGGATGTTCATTATTTAATTAAAGATGCACCAATACCAGCTAATAGTGCCTTACAAGTTTTAGATGGCGGTGCAAAGCTAGTTGTCCAAAGTGGTGATAGAATGTTTTTTCAATCGAGTACAGTAACAAGCCTGGATGTTTGGGTTTCAAGAGTGGATGCAATAAGCTAATGGCATATATAGGAAACCCAGTAGACACAGCATTTACAAGTCTTTTAAAGCAAGACTTAACTGGTGCAAGTGGTACAAGTCTGACACTTACTCATGCAGTAGCTAATGCTAATGACATTGCATTGTATATAAACAATGTACGACAAGAGCCTACAGAAGCTTATACTGTCAATGGCACAACAGTTTCACTTACTGGTAGTGTGTCTAACTCAGACGATATTTATGTTATTTATTTAGCAAGAGCAGTACAAACAACTGTGCCATCAGATAGTAGTGTTAGTACTGCAAAGATAGCTGATGATGCTATAACAACTGCTAAGATCGCTAATAATGCAGTTACCTCTGCACAAATAGCAAGTGGAGCAGTAGACACACCTATGTATACTTTTTTACAAAGAAAAGAATATACAATTGCAAGTAATGCTTCTAGCAATGGTGCAAGTATAGGATTTTTTAATGATAAAATAACATCTTCGTATAATTCATATAAGATTTTAATTCATAATTTTGTACCAGCAACAAATGCAGTAGATCTAGATTTAAGATTTAGTGTAGATAATGGTAGTAATGCACTTGCTCATGTATGGCAACAGTCTACTTCCATTAGGTTAGATAACGGAACAGTTGATACTAGAAGTGATAACTCATCAACTGGTTTTAGAATTTTTAAAAATGCTTCTAATAGTGCAACTGCTTTAGGGTGTAATGCAAGTATAGAAATAACTGGTACTGGTAACACAGCAGAAGAAAGAAGCAAAGTTTTAGTTGTAAGATTTAATGCTTTTGAATTTAGAAATGATGGATATGTATATGAAACACGAAGTGCTGGATATATAAATTCAGCAACAAGAACATCAATGATAAATGCAATATTCTTTATTACTGATGGAAATGGAGGAAATATTAATACAGCAGTTACACAGCTTTATGGATTAAATGAGAGTTAATTATGGCATTAAGTAAGATACAAGCAGAATCAATGAACTTAGCAGATACCTTTGCTTTTACTGG
>CETN01036342.1_pt1 | contig 19016 bp, 10 predicted proteins | sample 531301 | NCBI WGS metagenome assembly CETN01 (sample SAMEA2622656, study PRJEB7988) | marine metagenome | isolation source: saline water (ENVO:00002010), including
TTTTATATATCAAACATGTTCTATGGGTTTTATCAGGATTGCTAAAATCACTAGGTACACCTAAAGTAAAAAAATTAAGTGAATTGTAATTAGAAAAACCATATGTGTAGTCATTTAAATTTGAACTCATGGACTTGTAAAAGTGATATAAGTTATTTTTAATAAACGATTTTTTAGTATAAGAAGTACTACTGTTTACATCATCTTCTACGCTAGGTTCTGGTGCCTCATATTTTATAGAGTTTCTATTTATTTTCCAATGATATCCTTCTGATGGTGAATCTAAAAGTTGACTAAAGTTTTCATTAGACTTGACTCTTAAATATTCTCTTCCTGAATGCTTTCCTCTATTTAAAATACTGTCGTTTAAAACAAATCTCGTTGTTATAGAGTCTGCATTATTATCTATATCTTTGATACATTTAGATCTTGAAGAAACTGCTGCAACACAGCCAGACTCTCCTATGGGAGTATTAAGACATAAAGATGAACCACTTAAAAAATTTCGAGAACTAAATGCTTTAAGGCTTATCGTATCAAAATTTTGTTTTTGTAGTTGAACTATTGGCATTTTAGTAGTCTAGTCTTACTCTTATTGTAAGATCTGTCTCAGGATTTTTTTCAATAGGCCTGCTTGTTTTCGCTACAGCTAATAATTCTCCAGCATCATTATAAAGTCCGATAGTAGTAACATAAGAGAAAGGTAAATCATCTTCACTATCTACAACTCTAATCTTGCCATCACTGTCTGTATATGTTGGATTTGTAGAGTAATTAAAGAAGCCTGGCGCTGCTCTACAGAAATATAATGTAGAGTTTATTGCTGTTTTATTTCTATAAGTTATTGCAGTTGTTAAATCACTATTACCAAATCTTGTAAATCCAACGTGTTCAACAATATCGTCAATTGACGCTGAAACAAAAAGATTAGGTATAAGTGACGCAGAGATTACAGACTTACCACTACTAAATTCAGCTTCAGCTCCATTATTTACAGAATCAATTGCTCCTGAAATTGCTTGATCTGACTTAAAACATCTTTTTGCATCTAGTACTGCAATTCCTTTGTCATAAAAAACAACGCCTTTGAAGTTACTATTAGCATTAGAATCTACGATATCACCAACTTTTCCGCAATAAGAAAGTCTTTTATTTGTTGTAGAGGCTAAGTCTGTTAATATAATATTGTCAGCACTAGCTAGAGATGACGAGTGTATATTTGTCTTATTAGCCTCAGTTGTTCCAGTTGCTGCTAGCTTTAAAGCAAGTGTCTCTTCTTTGATTCCGTCTCTTACAAACAATCTTTTAAAGTTAACAAAAACAGCTTCGTCAATTCTTTTGTTTGCTATATTGCTATCCGTAGCTAAAGTATCAAAAGGAGAAGTGAAATATGCTTCTGGGTCACCCAATAAAGTTTGAGCGTATTGTTTATAAATTGAAACTTTTTCTCTCATCATCAAAGACTGAGATGGGAAAAGTAACTTACCGGATGTGTCTTGTCCTGTTGAAGAACCTGCAACTGTTGTCGAGCCGCTAAATAACCCTACTGTCATATCCATTATTGCATTTGAAGTTTGCAAGCTAAAGTCTTGATCATAAACAGTTTGAAAAAGCGAAGAAGTTACACTTGCAATATTATTGCCTCCTGTAACAAATACTTCGTATTTTCTTCTTGTATCAGACCCGCTAATGTCTCCAGATACTATGTCTATTAGTTGTTCTAGGTTTGATCTTCCAGTAGTCTTATCTGAATCTGTAAGTTCTGCTGTTGAATTAGGATTTAAATATGCCATTATTTCCTCAATTTATTTAATTTTTTGATATAGTTACTGGAACAACTAATTTTCTTTGTGAAGATTGTCCAATTATAGTTATTTGCGTATGAATTTTAGTCTTATCACTAACACTGCCAAATTGTGAATATAATTCGTTTGAAACATCTCTTGGCCTTAAGTAAATATCAAGCGTACTTTTACCAGTTTGACTTTCAACATTTCCTGAAGCCTCATATGATCGAGTATTTAAGTTTGTAATGCTTAAAGCCTCACCTTCAAGTCTAGTACCAGCTGCGTTTGCTAGTTCAACAAATCTAGCATCATATATAATTCTAAATTCTTGATCTCTAACAGTAGTTGGTATTGTATTTTCACTTGAACTAGAAAGTCTAGAAACAACTTGCAATTGCGTTAAAGTCTGAATTGTAGCTTGCGTTGCTGTCGAAAGTGCAATAGGTGTACTTTCAGGAGTTGTTAACTCAATTTTTGGCATGTAGAGAATTCTAGAGCTCTGAGATTGACCAGTAACATTCAATAGATTGTGTTTTATTGCATAATCAGCATTTGTTATAGCTTCCATTACAGGCGTATTTTTTTCAATTTTATCTTTACCTGTAGTAGGTCCATATTTTGTGATGAGTGAATAATCAACTTCATCATCAGCAAATGAAAAACTTGATATAACAAAACTGCCATCATTTCTTGCCAGTAATTGGCGCCCACGCTCAGTTAAAACTGCATCAATTATAATGTTGCTAGTTGAATGATTTAAAAAACCCATTTAAATTCCCTTTTAATAGTATATATTTTATTTTGTTAATTTTTTATGTAAATTTTTTGAGAAACATGATTTAGCGTGTCTATGTTTGTTAAATTAAATATATAATGACTATCTGTGTCTGAAGTATAATTTGAAGAAGTTGTAAACTTAATAATGTTTTCTTCATTGTAATTGTTTTTTATAATAGAATAGTCAGGAGTAAAATATACCTTAAATTTATCTTTGCTTCTAATAATAGGTGTATTATTAATAACTGACCTTTCATTGTCAAAAAACTTTGTCTTTCTTGGAATAAATTGATTAGGATAATATTTTAATGCCCCACCTAAACTTACTGTATCAGTTTCCAAAGTAGATATAAGTCTATTAAACTTACAAGCAACTTGCATTGAAAGTGCAGAACTCATTCCATGTGCATCAATTGCACATATTGCGTATATGTAAGTTTTATCGTTAAGTATCTCAGTATCTGTAAATATAAATCTTATACCTGATTCATCTACAATCTCTGGAGTTGGTGTCTCAAAACCTTCATCTGCTACTACGTTAGTATTTTTTAAACCTCTTATCTCTTTAATAAGTGTAAATGGCTCAAATAAACTTTCCCTTCTAAAAACTTGAAAGTTAAAAATATCTAATTGAGGATTACTTGGCATTCCCCATCTTAGTTTTATTCCTCTTTTACTCTTGTCATATTTACAAGTCAAGCTTGTTGGTATATTTGGTGATTGTCTTTCAACTATATGAATTATATTAGAAGTTGTTTTATCACCTAACACTAAGGCAAAAGAATGAAAATCTAAATTGTTTTCATTTTTCTTAAACATAAACAAATGAACTGTTTTAAATTCATAAATATATTTTTTGCCATATTGAATAGCTGTATCTTCTATAGCTGCGAAGGTCTGAAATTCTTGGTCAATATAATAAAACTTTGAGCATAGGTACTCTTTGTCTAAATTTTCATTTATACTATATTTGTCAATAATATACCCTACTACTAGGCCAACTGAGTATTCATAATTGTCATTATTTTTTATATCTTTGACATATTCTGCAGTGCTAAAAAATATTTTTGGACTTATAAATTCTTTTCTTTTACTTTTATTTGCAGCTTTTGCAATTGTTTTTTCTGCTAAGGAATTTAATTTTTTAAAAAATATATTTTCATTGTAATTCTTATTATTTAAAACACTTTTATCATCTAAGAAACCAGCTACTTTAGCATTATTCGCCTTGTTTAATCTATCAATATAACTAATATTTTTTGTTACATTATTACCTAATTTTTGACTTTTTCTTAATGCTACGCCGCTGTTGTTTTTATAAGCTTGACCTTTTTTACTATATTCTATAAAACTAGAATTTTGTTCATTATTAGGAATTATTTCATTTGGCTCTTCTGTATCTAAAGCTTCTGTCATAATATCATACATAAAACTTAAATCTTCATCAAAAGTCAAATCAATATTATTTTCTTGATAAAAATTTAAATTTAAGTTAAATCTTTCATTAAAACAAATATTTCTAAGATTTTCACTAATATTCTGTACTTCAGCAAGTTTACTAAGTTTTACTTTTAGACCTTCGTTATTACTTAAAGTAATACCTTTTCTTGTCTCAAAGTCTTCATTAAACGAAACTAAGTCTTCCAAGTTTATTGTCAATATTACTTTTCTAGGAGTTACTGTTTTATATGCATCTTGCTGTTCTTGAGTTACGAAAGAAGTATCATCAATTGTAGATTCAGCTGGAGAATAAAAATTATATAGAAATTTTTCATTTTCAACTACAACTTTAGGTGATTTAAATTGAGTTATTTTTTCCAAATATAAGTTCATTATTTTATACTCTATTCCATAGTTATTTCAATTGAAATATCGCCTAAATTTTTTAGTCTTAGCCCGCTGCTTTGATCATCATCTTTGTAGAATTTTTTTGTATTTATTGGTATATAAAAAATTCTTGGAAATTCTCTTAATAAACATCTTCTGCCAATTACATCATTACTAAATATCATGTAATTAAAAAGTGCTAGCCTTTTAATAATATCTTTTTTTATCTTATTTTTAGCAGTTTTTTCATATAAATAAAGATCAGTTTCATTGCTATAATCAAAATTTTCTTGTATTACAAAAAATCCTTCTTCATTAAAAGTTATACTATTTTTAATTTCATTTAATTCTTGGAAAAAACTGTTTATTTCTGGCAAGTTATTACTTAAAAGATCACTTGTTTCTTGTGTGTAATGCGGTCCTTCTACTAAACTAAAGTCTGTATTTTCGTCTGATATGAATAAATCACTGTCGCTTATGCTGTTACCTGTTGCTATTGCTAAATAATCTCTGCACATTTCGCTTAAGACATTATTACTACGTGTTGTCGATAAAGACTTAATAGAATCTTGATAAGTATCTGCATTTATAATTTTTGTTTCGCCAAAATCATTTACATTAAATGGAAAAACTTGTTCATTTGTATTTTTTCTTTTATAAACAAAATCTTTAAGAAAAACTCTAATAGATATTGTTCCGTTGGATCTTTCTAAAGTATCTTCGTCTACACCTACAACAAGTATTTTATCATACTTTTCTTCTTCAATTTTATTTTTTATAAACTTGTAGTTTTCAAATATTTTTTTAGAGTTAATTGAAGGCTTTGATTTATTAATAAGATTTCTATAGAAACTTCTTCTCTTAAGTGTATCTTCTCTAAACTTATTAATTAGTGATAACTTTTGTGACTTTGTGATAGATGCTAAATATTCATCTATGTCGAAGCCTTCTTCTCCTGTATAGTATCTGGATAAATATTCATTTATTAGTTGTCTTTTTTCTTCTATGCTTTCACTTTCACCTTCTAAGGTTAATAAATAATTTTTATACTTTTTAAAATGATTAAAACCATATCTAATTGAATCTAAAATAAATGTAAAGCTTAAGTCTTCAGCTAAAAATCCATTTTGAATTTTTGATAATGGCCCGTAAATAGCATCTCTTTCAAATAATTCAATCTTTTCAAATAAATAATTTTCATTCATTTGACTTAAAAGCTTATCAATTGCAGATCCAATAAACCCATTATAAAAACTTAGCAAATGATTATGCGTTCCCAATAACGGGTAATTATATGGATATGTAGAAAACCCCCAAAAAGATTTGTGTTCGTTCTCTCCTTCTCCGCCAAGCAAATTATATGAATAAGCTTCTTGCTTTAAACTTTCAAACCATACATTTTTATTTGCTTTTTCACCTTCTAAGCCTCCGTCAATATCTTTTTCTTTTGTATTATTAAATGTGTTAATTCTTTTACAAAATAAACCAAATGTTAATGGATACTTGCTTCCATCTTTTAAAGCACGATACTCTTCGTTAAATTCCAGTCTTTTATCGTTGTACTCTTGATTTGATGTATAATATCCTTTGATTCCTCTTAGATTCAGATACCTTTCTATATTTCCTTGACTTGGCTGAAATCCGGTCGGACCATCTTTTACGTTGCAGTAAGTTAATTTATCTGTTGTTATGTCTTCAGGTAGTTCAGGCGGATATATAAAATTTCTACTTTTCAAGCCACCTTTAGAGCTATCTTCTCCGTCAAAAGATTTACGTTTTCTTGCATATGATCTTTCGCTTGCATTTCCACCTCTTAATCTTAAACCAGAATTATAATCCAACGGACCTTCAGAAATCATTTTTGGTATATGCAGTAAGGTAGAATATTCAAATAAGTTTGAAAGCTGAGTTATTATAAGCTGTGAGTAGCTTTTAAACAAATGAAAAATTAATTGTTCAATATCGTCATTATAAGTTAGATCTTCTCTATTAATTTTGCTAAATATTTCTTTTAAAAGATCAATAAAACTTTTTACTATACCGTTACTAGCTTCTGAAGTCTTCATTTGAGAGAAAATATTATTATCTTTTACTGGGTACAAATTAAAAGGTGGCTCTGATTCAAGAAATTTACCATCACTTTCTTTTATTTGTCCTCTTAAGAATCCAAAGAATGGAACATAAAAGAATTTACTTAAATTTATATTAAAATTTATATTATTTAAATTTTCTTGTTTATTAGTAGTATAATATGTAGAAAAAATATGCCCTAGCGTCTGGTAATATCTAGGCGTAGGTATTTTTTTATTATTATGTTGATATACTTTTTCTACATCAATAGGTAGCTTTGAAAAGTCTACTTCTGGAACTTTTGGATTGCATAAATTTTTTACAAAATTAATTAACGTATCATCGATACCTAAGTTTCTTAATGCATTTTCTGCGCCTTCTTTTCCTGTCCTGTTAAATATATTGTTATTAAAATTATCTATAATTTCTAAATTATTAAATAAAAAGTCAGTAGAATTTTCATTTATAAATTTTGCAAGTTTTGATTCTTCAGTTGCACGCACTACTATTTGATTATTTTCGTCACCTAGAGCTAATTCATTACCTTCTATTACATCTGTATAAAAATCAGAAAGCCTATTAATTTCAGAGTTGTTTAATGCAGATTCATAAAAAAGTTTGCAAAAGTTTTTTCTTGTTGCAAAAATTGATCTTGACAGTCTATTGCCTTGATGATTTTTATTGCTATTGAATCTAAGCATTAAAGATATTTCTTCTAAAAGGTGAGAAGGAAAATATTCTATATAGGGTTCATCATTTGCTTGTATTTGAGTTAAACTATTTCTTATTCCTTCTGTAGACTTCTTTAAAACTTTTTCAAAAAATGAACTTGAAGTTATTATGTTTTCTTCAAATAAACTATCTATTTTATTTTCAAGCTCATTTTTTTGTTCTGCATGTAATTCTATAACACTATTTAAAACTGTTTCATTTAAAAGATTTAGATTATTAAGACCTTTTTTTGGTGAAGAAATTTTATTATTTGATTCAAAAAAATCTATTTCGCCATTGTTAAATAATTTATCTTTGTCTTTTTTAATAATGTCATCTTGACTTCTGACTAACAAAGAATTAGCTAGTGAATTGCTTAAAACAACTGCATCTTTAAATGATCGACTATTTTCTATAAACGTCTTTTGTAAAAATTCATCAAATATTTCATGTTTATTCTTTTTATTGTACAAACTAGTAAATATTTTTTTTGCTTGCCCAATGTCATATTTAACGTTTTCAATAAATAAGGTAAGATTATTGTTTTCTACATCATAAAGATACTTATTGGCTAAAGAATAGCTAGACTTTGAAATTGATCTTTCTTTTTCGCCGTTAAATTGTGACTCTAAAGATACAGCAGCATTATTGTTAGATGATATTAAAGGCTTTATTAAAAGCTGGTATTCTTCATTAATGCTTTCAAAAGCAGTATCTAAATCTAATAATTCTTTTGTTCTACTTGAAATAAGCTCTAAGTTTTCGTTGTCAAGCAATATATAGTTGTTGTTCCTTGTTATTTGCCCAATATTTTTAAACACATTAAAGTTTGTTGGATCTTTAGTAATAAAAAAATTACTATTTGGCTTAACAAAGGAGCTAATTGTTGCCAACGGGTCACGGTCAGCATATCTATATCGCCTATCCTCTCTTTCAGTAATTCTGTCTGAATATAGAAACTTATAATTGTAGCATATATTTGCGTAAGAAGTATCTCTAACAAAAGTTTTTGCTCTCCTTCGATCCGGATTATTATCAAAAGACAAGAATTTATTTCTTGAATGTATTCTCGAATGTATAAATCCTGAAGCAAGATATACGTTTACAAGATTAATTAATGTGCTTAGTGCAGTCGTATTACTTGCTTCTTCAAAATTATTATTCTTATTGTCTAGATAATAGTCTGCCTCGTTTGTATTAGCATTAAACCCAAAAAAGAATTTAAAGATATACTTAGCAAAATTCTCATCTTCATCTTCTTGATCTTGAACTATAAATCTTCTTAAAAGTTCAAAATTTATATTATTTTTTAAAAACTTATTTGTTGTATATCCAAAGCCAGAATTGTTTTCTAAAATAAATTCATTTATATTATTTAATAAAGATATTAGATAGCTAAATTCCTTTATGTTTCTAGATTTAGTTAAATCAAGAATTGCATTTATAACGTTTAAATTTTTTTCATTAACTTCGTTATATTTAGAAGTAAAATTTTCATTTTTATCATTAAGATGTCTATAAAATTTTTCAATTATTGCATCTTGACATTTTGAACTGTTTTCTATAAAATTGTCAAATAAATTACTATTAACATATTCAGGCAAAGAATCGTTTATTGCAAGAATCGTATAATTAGATTTTTTATTTAAAGTTCTTTGACGATCAGCATTGTCTTGAGCTATTAATTCAATTATTGGGTCTGACATACTTTATAGCCTTATTAACTTTTTTTCTGTAGTAAATCTTGTTGATTTGTTATTGTAAATATTAAATTTTAATTCTATTTCATAAATAAAATTTTTATTATTTGAGTATTTTTTTGCTGTTTTTCTATTTAAAAGATGACCATAAAATTTATTGTTTTGCTTAAATAACTTGAATTTGTTTATTTTAAAGGACTTTTCTGATATTAAAAGGCGTTGATTTGTTCTTCTATTTATTCTAAAAATTTTCTTATTAATTAGTTCCAATTCTGGTTTAATATAATCCTCTGGCGTTATTTTAAATAAAAAAAACTGACTTTGAAATAGAGTTTCTAAGTTTAATTTAGGTTTTACTTCAAATTTATCTTTAGTAAGTAAAATACTATTACTAGATGATATCTTTGATAAAGCTTTATAGAAATCAATTTCTAAAATTTCTTCAAAGTCCGCCTTATTTTGAACACTTTCAGCAATTTTTTCCATTTTTGTTAAAGAATAAGTCTTATTTCTATTGTAAAATTGTTGCCTAATTAAAAAGTCTGTGAGCAAAACTTTGCTTTTAATAATTTCTTCAGAAGGAATTTCAAAGTAAGATACATTATATTTTATTTCATTTATATTTTTTAAACTTACTAAACTTTCTATACTTTTTAAATTTCTTAATTTAGCTTTGTCACTTGTATCTTCGATTGTTAATTCTAAAGTATTACTTTCTTTGTTATCGACGTATTCAATAAAATAGTCTTTACCTTGATCACTGTCACCTGTATAGTTTCTTTCAATTAAAAAACCTTTAATTTGACTACTATAATTAGAGCCTGAAACTGCTATCTCAGAGAATTCAGGTATAATATTACTAATGTTTTGCGAAGCTAAGTCTATAATAGACTTTGACAGAATGTTAAAATTTTTTTTTAGTTTTATATCTAAAAATACATTATTATCTATATGTCTAGACTGCATGTTTAAGTTGTATTTCAACATTGTAAACTCTTTGATTTTAAATATTTATTAGTACTCATCATCGTCACCCAACTGATTTCCAAATAAACCTCCGGTTGCAGCCAAAGAAGTATTGTCAGATCTAACTAATCCTATAAATAAACGCGGGTTAATTGCAACAGTGCTGAAACCTCTTTCTTGTCGTTCTTGTGAAGGCGATCTGGTTGGTAATTCTTCGTCTGGAAAATTTATAAAAGGAAGTGTTTCTTCTTGTGTAATAGAAAAAGAAGCTTTATCATATAATTCAGTTGTTATTGAATCTTGTGCATATAAATTAATAGATAAATTATTTATTTCATCTATGCTGACATTTATATTTTTAAATAAAAAATTATTATCGTTGATTTTAATTACATTACTTAAATTAAACTTTTTTGTTATATACTTTTTATCATCAGTGCTACTATTTTGTTTTTCTATTGCGACAATTATTGTAATTAAAGATAAAATATCTGTATCTTGATTTATTTCAACATCTTTGACAAGTCGTCTAATAGTTTCTGCTAGAGAGAAAAAGAATGTGTTGTTAGTAAATCTAAACGGTATTTCTATATCAACAGTATTTTCATTAGAGTTTTCATTAATAATATCAGACGTGCCTAAGTTAAAGTAACTAAATAAATTTGATCCTTCTAGTTCTGTACTAGCTTCAATTAAGTCGCTTTGAAAAGTTGCCCCTATAGAACTTGCAAGAGAACCTGCAGGTTCACCTGTATTTGGATCTATTAAAATGTTGCCATCACCTTGATATGAAATTCTTGCAGCAGAAACTAAATCTTCTTGGCTTGTCAAGAGGCCTTGTAATTGACTTCTTCTTACCTCTTCTCTAGAGTCTCCTTCTGTGCTTTGTTCTGGATTAAGATTAGGCCTAGGAAAATATTCTTCGCTCATAAGTTTTCCTCAAAAGAAACTGTAAATAAGTTTACAAATGAAAAAAATGATCTAATTTTTATTTGTTTGTCAGACTCTTTTAATGTTAAGTCAACATCATTTTTTTCAACTTGGTATAACTTTCCTACTGAAAATATTCTTTTAAATGTGCTTTTATTTTCTGCTTCTATAAAAGAAACGTCACCATGGTCTATTACAACTAGTTTATTAATTGTCTCATCAGCAATATTTTTTTCATACACTTGAAATATATAATTGCTATCTTTTCTAACTTGATCAATAAAAAACTCTTTTCTAGGAATATTTTGATTTTTTTCGATTTCTTTTAAAGAATTTTGATAAAAATTATTGTCAAATCCTGGTATCCCTTTTTTCACAAGAACTCTATCAGGGCTTTGTTGTCTGCTAATATATTTTCCTAGTTGGGATCCGTCTTTATTTGTTGGCGGCAAAAATAAAAAGTTAAGTTTGTCATAAAATCTAGCATCATTTTTTATTAAATCAAGATTTCTTATATTGACAGACTCTTTTACCGTAGTTTCTGGAGAGTTTTCTTCAACCTTATAGTCAAAAAAAGGATCTTCATTAGATGAACTTTTAAGACTTAGTTCATTTTTATCCAAGCTTGAAGTTGTTGTTAATAATCTATGATTTTTAAGCATATCAGCCATGTGAGAGCTAATTGCCGCTGATGCTGTTAAAAATGTCTGTGTATTATTATTTAAATTATTAAGTTCATCTAAAACTGTTATATTATTTAAACTAATATTGTAATCTGCGCCTCTATTTAAGTCTATTTCAGGGCTTATAGTGTCGTAAAAATTGCTTGAAGCTTGAAATCTAAAATTTAAATTGCCACTGATAAAGTTATTGTCTTTATCATGGTGATAAATAGTATCTTTGTCAGAAAAAGTTGCATAGGTAAATCTTATGTCACCTGTCTGCATTTGCTTGTAACCTTCTTCTGTAAGAATAAAGTCTAATACTCTTTCTTTTCTATCTAAGATACCTGTCATATTGATATTCTTTCTTATTAAACTTCTTTGAAAGGTAAAGTTATTCTACTGTAAATATCAGAATTCGAACTAATAGATGAATTACTTGATATACCTGTTGTTATATTAAAGAATTTTTTCAATACTATATAGTTTGTTTTACTTTCTTTAGTTTTAATATTAGCTGAATCTTTACTTTGTTGTATAAAGTTGCTTTGTTGACCATATTTTCTCCAGTCAAAATAATATTGCTGATTATCTTTAACTAGAGAATTGTCGCTATATACATTTTTTATATCGCTATTTGTCATTAGAACAGCTTTTTTATTTGTTCCTAAATCACCATTAGAGTAGAAACTAGATAATGATCTGCTTAAATCTCGTGTACTATCTGCAGTTATAATTCTATCAATTGAGCTACTGGCATAAAGTTGAATTGGTGCAGTTTCAAATCTATCAGTTAAATACGTATCACCAATAATAGCTGATCTTACGTTATTAGAAGTTTGAAACTCTTTATTAAAAGAATATACCGGTTTATAATTTGCGATAGGTGTTCCTATAAACTTGACTTTTACATCTCCAGTAATATAAAATGAGTTTTGATGATTGCCCAAAACATTGGAAAGACTTTGAAAACCAAATATTAACTGGTCATCTGGCATAAGCACATAAGGTGAATATCTATTAGGACTTTCTAAATTGCTAAAAGGTCTTTCTGATGATGTTCCGTTATATTTTTTATCTTTTCCTGCAAAAGAGTCATTATTCTTGTAAAAAGATCTACTAAAATCTTCTCCCAAAAGTGTTCTAGAACCATGTTCGTTTCCAACAAATGCATTAATAAACTTAGAAAAATATTTTGACTTATTTGCAACTCGACATGGAAATTCTACTTTTGCTTTTTCATTAATAATATTAAAAGTACAGAAGCCATTTTCACTATTGATATATTGATAATAGTCAGCTTCATTTTGTAATTTATTAAATTCGTAGTTTGAATTATCTACACTTAAGTCGTAAGATCCAGTAGTTGTTAAGATAATTTTTGCATAAGTAACTAGTTCTCTATATGTATTGTTTATGATAGGAGAAACTTCATAATATCCTCTGTTGACATTTGTAAATAAAGACGGATAATCATTACTTAGCTCTGTAAAGCTATTTGCTGATGTTTGACCGTCTATTTTTATTAGAGAAATATTATTAAACTTTCTATTGCTTTTTGTGCTTTTTTGATTTAATATGAAAAAGTTATTACCGATAGTAAAAGGTAGAAGATCATCATTTTTATTAATAACAGCACCAGATGCTTGATATCCAAATTCAATTATTATTTTTTCTAAAAGAAATGGTCTATCTATGTACCTAGACATGCTAAATAGTTGTGATCCTGTCCCATGATACTTTGTCGAAGCAGGAAAACCAAAGTTAGATATAGGTTCAGCGACTGAGCCGCTTATAAATTCTCTTGTAGTACCTGTACCTGTTCCATCAATATATAAGTTTCCATTGCCAAAAGTAGAAGGACTAAATCCTAAACATATTTCTTTTAGCGGAAATTTATTAGAAGTTGTACTAATGTCACTATGTAATTTTTCCCAGCGTTTATTTGAAAAATTATAATAAGTCATGAAGCTGTAATTATTAAATGGACTACTTTGCATTAAAAGAGTTGACGTATTATTCTCTAATACAAAGTCAATCACTTTTCTTTTGCCCAAAGGCTGATCTAAATTTTTTACAATATCAGGATTACTACTTGTTGCATAAAAAGAAGAAGTATTTGATGTTTCAATTAAGTTTTCTTCTTTGAAAGATAATAATTTTTTTTCAAAGTTTTTCTTTAATCTTATGTCTTTTAAAGAGTTTTTTGATATTCTATGACTTGAAAAATCATCAATGCCTAGCACACTTGGAGTTGATATAAAAAAATTACTATTTACATCATTAGTAGGAAATCCAGCTGACGGCCCTTTTGTGTTGCTATAACTACTATCAAAATTATAATGTAAATATTCATCACTAAAATGAATACTTGTATTTGTCAACTTATCTTTTGAAATAAACAGATCAATTGGAATCTGGCCTTGCTGATTATCAACTTCATTTAGTTGATTTTTTGGAGAAATAGTAATAGCTCCTGACTTGCTAATATTGCCTTTTCTTTTGTTTCTTTTTAAGGGCATAAAATTTCTCTCTTATTCTAATAATCCATCAAAAGCTATAGACTCAAAACCACAAAGACTTTTGCTGTAGTCTATAGTATGTCCTGTAGACATTTTATTTAATTTTTTTTCAATTTTTATAGAACTAGTATCTACATGATTTAAAATACTAGAGCTTTTAATAGAGAGACCGTCTAAAGTATCAATATCATCAAATATTGAATCTGTCTTTTCTACAAATGTCCTAATAGGCATATTGTCATCTGAAATCCATGACATGTCTAACAATTTAGGCTTATATGAATTAGTGCTAGAAATAGCTGTTGTTTTATAGTTTATTTTTTTAAAGCTACCTTTGTTTTCTATAGAGTCTTGTGTGACATTATATTTTTTTAAGTTAATTGAACTTAAATTAGAGAATACATCAACAGATTCTTCAAAGAATTCTGAAGTGTTATTGTCTTGATAGAGACTCTGTAAAAAGCATCTGCCTCTTGAGTCTTTAAATCCCATATTAGTTTTAAAAGAATTTACAGGAAAGTCTGCAGGAATTTGATTTGAACCTATGTCTCTAAGAACAAACGGCTCAATTGAGCCATTGTTTGATTCAATATCTAGATTATTAAAAATTTGTTCAAAATTTAAACTCCCTGACGTTGTTAACTCAAGTATGTCTTTTTCTGTAAACGATACTAAGTCTACAGGTCGATAATCACTTCTTGACTTAGATCTATCTTCAAAGCTATTTTTTTTACTGTGATTTGTTTCTTCTAACAAAGAAGAACGTCCAAATCCGTATGGATGCATAGTTGTGCCATCAGATACAGTCTGCTCTATTTTTTTTGCTTTATCTAAATTATTTTTCTTAGAGTCTTTGTGAATCTCAAAGGCTTTGTTAATTACTGATTTACGATTTATAGAAATTCGTGGGTTTATATTTAACCTAGGCGGATTTTGCCTAAATGTTATTTGAACAAGAGAATCATTTGAGCCTTCATTAAAAGGTAAAGCACCGTTTATTTTAATTGTCCTGCTACTTCTAGCAGGTTGCTGAATTTCACAACTAGTTGCCATTATCATTTACCTTTAGATTATCTTGTCTATTTAGTCTTACAGAGTTAATTGTTCTATAACTTTCTGGAAGTCTATTTTGACTATACTTATATTGAACTTTATGTCTTTCTAACATATGAGACTCTATAGTGTAATTGTGTCCGCTATATTGTGTTTTGTCTGGAATCATTTGACTTATTAAGTCACTTATTAAATTGTCCATGTAAATATATAAATTATAAAACGCTCTATTATCAATTTCGTCTATTAGGTTATTAAAATATATTTCTCTTAACGTATTTATATTTTTATATTGTACATCAAATATTGTTGATGAATCACCAAGTGCGTTATTAAATTCATCTAGAGAAGAAATTATTGTAGAAATATTTCTATTAAGCATTAAAACGTTTGACATTTCTACAATAAATCTATTATCTTCGTTAGTCAAGAATCCAGGAGGTCTTTCGTAGCAAATATCAGTACTCGAATAGTCTGATAGTATTCTTACTTTATTGTTTTCTGCGACCCTGTCTATTTCTCCGTTTAAGTTACTCATTAAGTAAAAGTTAGAGTCTACATTGTTTTCAGGAAAAACAGTGGTATCTTTTATTTCAAAAGAAGCAGTAGTAAATATATTTTGAGTTTTATCAACTATTTTTAGCTTGCTAAACGAACTATCAATTGAAGAACTTAAGTTAATAAAATTAGGTGATATTTGCAAGTTTAATCTTTGATTTGATCCTGTTGTATTGTTAAAGTTATAATTTATATGAGGTAAATTAGTGCCTACAGAACTTATATTTTTTGCGTGATTTTCTCTTTCTTTAGTATTTAAGTTTTTTGAAAATAAGTTAACATTAAATACTTCCCCTTCGAAATTAGTAGTTAATGTATTTAAGTTACTAATACTTGCCCTGCCAAGAGTAGCATCAGCTCCGGTGCCTATATTACCATGAAAGTTAAAATCGCCTATATGAAATGAGAAATTATTATTTGCTTGATTGAAAGTTGAATTATACTTTTGCTGCAAGTCAACATAATGAGCATTAGTAGAATTATTATAAACATAATAGTCTCTGCTACCAGTAAATATTTCTTTAAATTCACTTCCGCATTTATGAACATTAAGAAAATATTTTGATTTATTTCTATTCCCAGTAAGAAATTTTTCTCTGCCAAAAGAAACTCTGTATATGTTTCCATCAAAAAGTGGAAAAAGACTTGAACTTAAATGTATAGTTTCAGCTGTAAGTGAAATATATGGTCTAGAAACAAAATGTAATGTTGCATTTTTGCTTTCAAAGTTCTCTCTCTTAACTACAATATTAGTTAAAGGATAGAATTCAGAGGTGCTACCTTTTGATACTATTCTTCCTAGACTTTGACTTAGTTCATATTTTAATTTATTTTTTTCATTAAACTTATAGAATCCTTCGAGCTCCCATGATCCGCTTAACGAACTATCATTTAATGCGCCTACTTCACTTGACGATAAGAATGTTTCTGGAAATTTTCCATTAGTTGTATTAACTAAATTATCTATTCTTAAAAACATTTTATTAGTAGGCGAAATATTGACACTATCAAAAGATGATTCTTTGCCAATATTTAAATCAAAATTAAAGCTTTTAAGCAACTGTTTTTTATTTGAATAACTTTCATTAATATTAAACTCATAAAGTCCAGACTTTTCTTCTAGTTTATAAAAAATATCAGGATCTAAGCCCGCAGCTCTTATAATATTTTTAACGCTGTCTGCAGTACCTTTTTGCCTTATAAAATCTTGACTATTTATTAATATTCTTTTCCATATTTCATTTTGAACTTTTCTAAGCTTTATTTTTGAAATTGAATTGTTGTATTGTAAGTCTTTACCGTCTAGATTTCTTATAGACGGGTTGTTAATAATTTGTGTAAAATTAAATCCTAGAAACTTTGCTATTTTTGGTAAATAGACGCTAGCACCAGGCCTGTCATTTTGTATATTTTCATAATCAACGTTTATAATTTCTGTATAGTTGTCAATATATAACTTTAAAGTATCAAAAAATCTAGCCCAAATTAAAAGCAAAGAAACAAAGTTGCCAATTGCAGGCGAAACTAAAGATCCAGCTAGTGCCTCCCTATATGAAAAAGGTTTATTTATATTACCGTATAAAGAGTCAAATCCTTCTTTCTGTGACTGCCCGTCAAAATATTGTTTAGGGAATAAGTTAAATATTAAATTTGGATTGTTCTGGTCATATAAATGTGCGCTTTTAAATAATTCATCTCGAAGTGATACAGTACTTGAAAAGTCTGGAAATAAAACAGGTGATATGTCTTTGCTTTCAAACTCTAAAGGTGTATCTACATCTGTATATTTAGTCCTTAAGCTATTAAAGTCTACAGATCCCGCATCAGCTTTTATCTTTGAATGTAATGAATTTCCGCTATGATCCATTACTACGCTTATATTCTGGTAACTTCCTGTGGGTTCATTAAACTTATAATATAGTTTTAAATCATCACTTTTGTATATATTTGTTTTTAGTTCGTTTTTGATAGTTTCTATGTCTCTTGAAGAGTGAAAGAATCTAAAATCGTCTAATGCACCTGTCAGCATTGTAGTATTGTTAACATTAAAGCTATTAAATGGGCCAGAGCTTACTTCATGATCTGATCCTGATCCTATTAAAAATACGTCGTTTTTAAAATCAATATTATCAACTTCTAGAGAAGGAGTTGCAAAATCACTGTTTACTTTTTCTCCATTTAAATATTGTTCTATTTTTCTGTGACCTTTTGAATGAACAACATTAAAACATATATGATTAAATTTATTTTTTTCAATACTTACACTAGATTTTATAAAATTATGAAAATTTTGATTAGAAGAAGTCTTTTTATTAGAGACTATTAATGATAAACTTATTGTTTCTGAGCCACCATTATTTTCTAGAAAACAAGTAAAACCATTATGTGTAGTAGACTTTTTTTGAAAAACTATCTGATTATTTGTTACAGAATTAGATGGTATATAGATCCAAAAGTCAAATGAAAATTGACTATTTTTAGGATCTAAAACATTATGACCAGTATTTTTATCACCTATAGAAAATAAAGCTCCGCTCTGGTCTTTTGTTTCTATTAATGAGTTACCTTCAAATCTTAGATAGCCTAAGTTTTTTTGTATATTATCTAAGACGTAAGATGTAAATCCATCTAGATTTCTTGTAAAAGCTTCGAAATCTTCAAATGTCCCTTCAAAAGGAAAATTATTTATAATCCTACTAAATGCATAATTTACTTTAGCTTCAGCTGAATCATAAAAAGTATGATTTTCAAAATTAGAAAAGTCTACTGAGTCTTTAAGTTGCGAAGTGCTATATAAACCAAAATAATCGTCAAGCCTTAGTTTTTCTTCTAAGTTTTTACCTATAAATCCTAGACTATTTAAGTTTATATTCTGTTTTTTATCTACATTGGTTTGTAATGATCTTTTAATTGAGTCTTTATCTTTTAAAAATGCTTTTAAAAATGTCGATCCATGATTTTTAATCATAATTAAAACCTAAAAGTCTTATCGTTATCTATTATAAGGTTGTTAAAGTCTTTAAGAAAAAATTTAAATTTAATCTGCTTGTCTTTGAAAAGTTTTGTATTGAATAGAGTAAAATAATAATCGCCTTCTTCGTATGAAAGTTTAGTACCTTTAATTGATGTCTCAAAAGGTATCAGCGTTTCTTTTGTGTTCACGTCAATAACAGAGTAATAAACTTCTCCTAAGTTCTCTCCTTTTCTTCTAAAAGGAATTTTTATTGCATCTAAATTAGCAATTGTATCTACAAAAGTTACAAGGAACATTTTTTCATCTTTTGTTCCTTGTTTATTATGATTAAATCTAATATCTGAAATTATAAACTTTTCTGTTTGTAAAAGATTGCTGCCCGTAGATATTTTAATTGTAGTGTCCCTAATTTCAGTATTTAAAGAATTATTTTCATTTACAACAATAAACCACTTTAAGTTAGCATTAATTTCTCCTGA
>CETN01010543.1_pt1 | contig 18872 bp, 16 predicted proteins | sample 531301 | NCBI WGS metagenome assembly CETN01 (sample SAMEA2622656, study PRJEB7988) | marine metagenome | isolation source: saline water (ENVO:00002010), including
CAGCGGCGGGGGTAGGCTCTACCGCTACCAGGTGCAGAGCTACTGCAAAAACTTCGCCGACCATAACTCGACTATTAATAGGTACAATTGCATGTGTACTAATAGTAGGTACTACAAGTACTAGATCTACAGCTATTAATACTAGATCTACAGCTATCATAGGTTCCCGCCAAAATTCAAATCGACCCAGTGATCTCCGCGCGACCCAGCGAAAAGGTCAGCAACGCCTCTAGTATATGCCACAGTGTTGGCTTGCCATCTTCATCGGCTGCAGGCCTGAAGGCGCCTCCATTGCCCCACAGCATAAAGAGGTGCTGATAGTAGCCGATATCATCGCCGCCGCCAGTTCGGCACAGTCTCATTATTGCATCCAGGTTCATATTGAGGGCAAAGTAATCGATTGCGTGTGGCAGCTCTGTGTAACGGCGTTCGCTGTGCAGAAAGATTGCCTCGGCTTGCAAACGATCTACACCAGTTCTTGGAAACCTGTTATTCTCAGCCCGGCCCCAGAACACTGGGTATTGCATAAAGAAGTCATTGCCGCCATCATTCAGCTTGTCCTTTGCTGTGTAGCAGTGGTGGCGCACGCTCACCAGCACGCGCAACGGCCGTATCAATTTTGTCAGCTCTGCCTCCGTGTAGGCGCCTTCCGTGGCGTCCAAGTTCGCAAGCTCGAACGCCAGCTTCAGCTCACTGGAGACGCGGGCCTTGTTCAAGCGCCATTGCTTGTAATTGTGCCGCGTCTGCTTCCAGTGCGCGCGCACGTGCGTAAAGATCATATCGGCAAGCTCACGGATGCCAAAGACTCGCTGTGCAACGGACAGCGCCTCAATTTTCTGCATGGTGACCGTGGGAGACAAGCAGTATTTCCCCGCCGTGATGCGCGACGGCCTGCCCTACAAGTATGGACCGCCCAGGGGCAAGCGCCGAAGCGACGAAGACTTCGAGGAGTGTGGTCTGCGGCTCCTGCGCGAGCAGACGGGGCTGGAGCTATCTATGTGCCCTCTACTTTATCAGCAATACAATGGCAAGAACCGCACACACATACTAATCTACAGTATATGTATGGAGCGACTCCTACGTTTGCAGCCGGGGCCCGGTATATGCAAGGCCAGCTACTTTTACCACGATATAAACCAGCTACGGTGGAACAGCTGCACCTACAGGCATGAGTTCGTGGGCATCATGGCGGCGGTCATGACAGCCTACCGCACCTACATGCAGACGCTCGAGCCGAATTACCTCACAGTGGAGGATGTAACGGAGGTGTTCGATCTGGAGGATCTGGAGGACCTTCCAGTACTACCGGACCATATGATCCCGCCAAATCTATTGATGTACTAATTTATCTACTTACAACTCTATGACACGTCTGCTTATTTTTCATCGGGCGGCAGCTCGCGCGCGCGTGCGCCCCCATACAGTAGCTCCACTTGCCAGTATATGAGCACAGCCGCAGCTGATAATGTCGCCCAAAAAGAAAGCATGCCTACTACCCCCGTGGAGCAATGGTGCGAAGAAATAGCCTACGACCTGGGCTACCCCATCTACCGGCACATCAACGTCACGCGCAATGCCCAGGGCAAGAAGATGCCGCAAGGCGAGAAAAACAACATGTCCATTGCAGAGCTCAAGACCAATCGTGGTCTGGCTACGGGTAACAGCATCTCCATGTACATTAAGTACGTCACGTACGACGATGTGCCGCTGTACATCGCGGACTTCGACACCAAGGAGCTGGAGGGCTGCGCGTTCTGGAAGTTTCTGCAGGAGCGCAAGGCGCCCTACACGCAGAGCTGGTCGCAGAAGGGGTATCACAGCTGGATCTTTGTCAAGGACGTGCCCAAGGAGCTGGAGAAACAGCAGCAGCGCGTCCTGCTCGATGGGACGGACATGGACTTTCTCCGCACGAACAACGCCTGGTACCGCAAGGGCACGCTCGTGCACAACCCGTTCCCCGTCGTGCTGGAGTGGAAAGAGATCGAAAGCTTTTTTGACACCGCTCGAATGCGCGGAAGCAATGCTCCTGCTGTCCCGCACCCCATGTCAGCCACGGCACCTGTTGCGGCAGAGACAAACGACCTGCCGGAGAGCATCGCGCGCTACGTGCGTGAAACCTTCAAGGTGGAGCCGTGCGTCGACTGGAAGTGGCAGCGCTCAGAGCAGCAGAACAAGCGGCAGAAGAAGCACGTCGTCGTGGGGTACATTAAGCTGGGTAAGACGCACTGCCCTGCCGGCGCGACGCACAGCAGCAACCACCAGTACTTGCACATCTACCGCGACGTGGACACAGACGAGATTACGTCAGTGAAGCTCAAGTGTATGGGCGGCAGCTGCCGCGGAGCCAGCAAGGACGTCACAGGCGAGGCTCTCAACTACACTGACTGCCAGGAGTGGAACAAGCGGTGCGCCTACATCCGCAGCAGCGACTCGTTCATGTGCACGGTAAACGGCCACACGTTTCCTGTGCAGAACGAGCGCGGCGTCCGCAACGTCATGGCAGAGTTCACCACCAGCGGATATACAGTCAGCGATTGGCTTGCACATGAAAAGGCTCGCCGCTACCAAAAAATTGGTTTCTACCCCAAGCTAGACCCAACGCCACAAGAGCTGCCGGCGGATACGTTCAACCTCTTCCAGGGCTTGGGCATACCCGAGGACAAGGCTGAGCTGGGCGATGTTACCCCGCTGACGAATCACATCCGGGACATCGTCTGTGCAGGTAACGACGAGCACTACAACTACTTCATGAACTGCCTAGCCCAGATCGTGCAGACGCCGTGGAAGCGGCTGAATGCTTGTGTGGTGCTGCTGAGCGAGGAAGGCGCAGGGAAAACTATCATCTTCCAGAACTTCATGCGGGATATTATCGGCGAGCGTGGGTTCCTCACGTGCAGCGATCCCAACGTACTGTTTGGAGACTTCAACGCGTCAGCTATGTCGGGCAAGCTCATGGTCTGTGCGGAGGAACTCGTGTACGCTGGCTCCAAGCGCGACGCTTCCCGCCTGAAGGACTATATCACCAGCGACTACATCACGTGTAATCAGAAGTTCCAAGCTACGTGGGAGGAGCAGAACTTCGCCAACATCTTCGTCCTCTCCAACGGCGCTGATCACCGGGCAGTGGATGTGGGCATGAAGGCGCGGCGGTACTTCGTGCTAGAATGCAAAAATACGTATGCTGGGCCGCAAACCGACGTCTCGCGCGCGTACTTCGAGCGTATCCTCAAAATCGAGTCAAAGCACTTTGCTTACTATCTCTACAACCGCGATATCACAGACTTTAACAGCCGCAACATACCGCAGACGCGCGGCACGCTGACGCAACAGGTGCAGAGCCTCAGTGCGGTGCCCTCCGCGTTCTACGAGTGCCTGCAGCGCGGGTACATACTGGAGCGCGAAGATGATGCTTTTCCTAACGGTCACGTTGACTGGGATTCGCCGCTCTTCCGCTCCAAGGTATTTAAAAGCCTGAACAAGGAGTTTGGGCATCTGCGTGGGTGGCCGGATAAGCCGCAATCGTTCTGGCATCAGCTCAAGATGCTGTTGGGTTTCTGGGATCCAAACCCCATGATGCGTTACTTGCCAAAGAAGCTAGACGAAGGTTTCCGTGGGGAGCAAGTTGCGTTTGAAGCGCTCAGCACTCTACGCGAATGGTGGTCCGAGCATCATTTCACGATCGATTGTCCGGACTCTGAGTAGTAGGCAAAAAATATATGTAGGGCTCTACGGGGGGAGACAGTCCGCAATCGGACCCCCTCCAACCCTATATATATATACATCATTTACTATATATTTACTAATCTTTCTTAAAATAGTAGAGGTAGTATAGCCATTCTAACCATAGTAGAGAAAAACAATATATTTTGCTCTCTATCAAAAATTGTGTAGACCTAAGTACGCACATGACATATATTTTTTCGTCATACAAATGGGGAACTGGCTAGACTAGCTGTACATGCCATCAGGAGCGTCATCTTCCTCATCGGATCCCTCAGCCCGCGCCATGATGCGGTAGGCGCCGTAGACGGGCAGCCAGGTCGCTACCACGCCCATCCAGAACGCCCACCAGCCGTCCGAGCAGGAGGCCTCCATGACCTCACTGCATTGACAGCGCATTTTCTGTGTTCAAGATAATCTGGACCACAACAAATGACACAAGTCTACGTCGCATTGTACAAAGATGCACAATCCGTCAGCGTAATGGGCGTGTTCACGAGCGCTACAGACGCCCACGAGGCCACGAAGAAGCATCCACGTGCCTGGTTTGAACCGTGCAAACTTAACGGCTTTACCGACTTTGGTAACGCCCTGGCGACGATTCGCAAAGAGGCTGACGCATACCGTCCCGTTGGACTCGTACAAGTCGACCGTCAATGCGTCTCCAAGACGCTACCCGTGTTAGGCCGTAAATCGTCCACAGAAGCTCGTCAGGGAGCTGCGACCAATGCTTCAGCATCGGATCCCGGATCGGGCGAAGCTTCATCGTCGTTTTTACTATCATCGTCAAAACGATAGATAGACACTTTGTCTAGGCCGTTGCAGATATTGGGCTTTGCTACCTCATAGTCCTTGAAGTTCTTTTTGAACACGGCGATGATATCATCATCAATGGTGGGCGATGACTCGATCAAGCGATCGTACTCTGCGCGGCAGATCTTCAAAAAGTCGTGGGCGTTCTGGCGCCGCTTAGCGTCCAGCGCCAGCTCAATAGAGATTGTGCGTGACAGCTTGGACCACGCGACGCCCTGGATGCGGTGGGCCTCCATGGTCTCGCTGACCTTCAGGAAGTTCTGCAGCGTACTGAGGATACCGGCAAAGATATTGACCCCACCTATAAAGGCCTGGCCTGTCTTCTGCCCAGAATCCGGCACGTAGCTGGAGAGCCCAGCGCTTGCGACCCCACTAAGGGTCGACAGGATGATCACGGGCACAGAGAAAGCATAGTACTGCCGCCTGTATTTTTTTTCGCTCTTAGACGACAGCCAACGGTAGCAACCAGCTTTCTCTGCCCAGTCAGCAAGTAACGCCTCGCACTCCTCCGTCCACTCCTCGCTCATTTTCTGGGGGCAACATATTATTGACTAGTTTCTAACACAATCAGTGCCTCAAACGTGTCACCCAGTGCTTCAATAGGCTCGCCAGCCTCGTTGGTCAGAAAAAAGCTAATGATGTTGGTTGAGCCGCCGGCAAGCGTGCACCGCTGCTTGATGGGCGCCGGCGTTTCGTAGGACACCACGCTTCCCGGTGGAACCTTGATAGGCACGTTAGCCAGCGTGCTGCCACTACCTTTGCCTGTGGTCGTGTAGCCAGTGGCACACAAGGTAGGACAGTGAAACGCAATGCTGCGTGCCTTATCAAAGTTAGCTGCGCTCTCAGCCACTGCAATTGGCGGGAAAGCAACCCCTGCGTTAGGCGGGCGAGTGAAATTTACACCTGCTGGAAAGGTCGCAAATCCTAGCAGGTCTGACAGCAAATTGCCTTGTAAAGTGCAATCACCAAGCATAGCAATTTTGACTTTGTTCAGAGTAAAGTCAGGCGCAATAGTGACAACTTTGTACTTGTAACTATCACCCGCGCGCGCACCTGCACGGATGACGGTGATGTCGGCCGCGTTGGGCCACGCGTACTCTGTATGCGTGTGACCTTTACTTGTCATAAACGGATCTGCAAGATGTTGCGTGTGAGCTGGCGTTGACAGCAGAGTGTGCAATTGATTGTTGATGTGCTCCAGGTAACTGCCAGATGCAAAGATAGCTGGATTGTCAACCTGTGAGGTCTGTGCGGTCTGTGCGGTCTGCGACTGCTCCCAAATCAGCTGATTTATCATTAACTCCAGAGCTTCTATCGTGTAAGCGCCGTCTGGAATTGTTATTTTTGCGGTACCAATTGATGGAATAATGATGCTGAGTGTGTTGTTTTTGTACAACGCCCCGTGCACGTTCGCGAAAGTGTTGTTACAAGTCAGTGTCTGCAGGTAGACCTTACAGTTTTCCTCTTTGCTAATGCTCAAAGGTGGCGACACGGGCATTTCGAAAAGTGTGCCACCACTACTCAATTTGGACTGTTTGGCGCCAGCCGACGACAATATCAACGGGATGTGATTGCGGTCGACCATGGTGTATCTTTTCTCTTGTGCAAGATAAATGGACTTTTACACTTTGGGCGAGCTGCGCGAGTTGGTGGGTGACCGCACCACTTGCGAGACCGACGCTTACAGTGAACTATTACGACGCCAGCGGTTAGTTGATGAATGCGTCTCGAACTGCGCGAAAGATCCGGAAGACCCGGAGGAAAAAAAAGACTGAAAACTAATGACCACCACGTGGCATCTACCTTCGCGAAGGAGGATGAAGGTGGAGGCGAAAAGAAGGGGGAGGGCGAAAAGGGTGAGAGCGAAAAAGGCGACAAGGTCGATCACGCGAAACGGCTACGCGAAGTTATGCAAATTTAGCACAAAAAATTTCTGGCTCTACAACAAAGATGGCGAAAAACAAAAAGCTCAGCAATACCAAATTGCGTGATATGCTCAAGAGCGCGAAAGTGCGCGGCTCCATCTCCAAGATGAACCGTGCCGCTTTGCTAAAAGCTGCAAAGGAGCACAACCTAGACACCTCCAGTAACTCTGTGACCGGCGGTGCTGCCCCTGAGATAGAGCCTAAGGGTGACGCAGCGCTGCAGCCGTCCAACGGCGACGGGAGCAGTGTATCCCTGACGTCTGGTGCCGCGCCTGCCGTGCCCCCCAAGGGCGACGGCGGCATCTCCCTAGCCCCTGTAAAGACAGCTACGGCCAAGCCCCTGCAGCTCACAGGCGGTGGCACCAAACACAAGGTCATGGGTTTCCGTGAGTTTGTGAAGAAGCACAGCAAAGAATACAAGGGTAACATGAAGGAGCTGGCCAAGGCCTGGCGCGAGCAGAAGGGCTCAGGCAAAGAAGAGCAAGAGGGCTGTGGCGACGATGAGCAAAAAGGCTGTGGCGACGATGAGCAAAAAGGCTGTGGCGATGCACATGATGAGTTTATGAAAGCCACACACAAGTACTGTGACCAAGACGGCAAGGGGGTGGCCGAGTCGTTTGGCAAAGAGCCGGGGGGTTCCACACTAGCTGAGTCCCAGATGAATGGTGAAGGGCGTGGCGATGGTGACGCCAAAGCGCACGAGGACAAACAGATGGACAACATGGAGGGTGCCGGACAAATGGACGACTACAGGGGTGGAACGAAACGCAAAGTAGACGAAGCCGACATCTCTGCCGCGCTAGACGACTATACAGCCAAGCGACGAGCCAGCAGTGAAGCGTTTGATGCCCGCGATGCCGCGTCCTTGAATTTGGAACAGGCACAGCAAGAGCATGACCAGAACGTAAGGGCACACAATGACTTTCTAGCTGGCGATTTACGACCCGCTCCTCCTGGCGCCCCTGAGTTAAACCCCGAAGCCGCAGCGCAACGCGAGGATTACCTGCGAGTCGCTATGCAAGGCAGTGCGGGCGCAGTCAGTCTTAACAGAACAGCCTACGATACGGCGTTTGATAACTACGTGGCGGCAATAGACACTTTAGCAGATGCTGAGATCAAGTTGGAAGAACTGACGGCGGCACAAGCTGCGCAGGACGCGGCCGAGGATGCAGAGGATCGTGATCCAGACGAATCTGGGCAGATGAATGCTATGGGTCGCCATGCGTTGTCCTACTTGGAATACACAAGCAGTGACGACGAAGATTTGCTCACGCACCCATTCCCTCACATGGCCAGTAACCCAATGGCCGCAGACTACCAGGAGACTGGTTATGATAGATCAGAAATCATAGATCTCACCGGTAAAGGCCGTGATATAAGCAAGTACCTGGAAGGTGGATCGTTCTGGAAGGACGCAGCAACTGCTACCGGCGCTGCTATGACGAGCGCTGCTCCTGCGCTAGCCGCGATGCCCATCCCGGGCGCGCGCGCAGCCGCATTGGGGGCACTTGGCGTCGGTGCGTTGGCGTCGGGTGCCACCTCAATAATGAAAGATTAGCGCGCAGTTTTGGTGAGAAAAATAAAGCCCTAGTATAAAGACACAATGGCGAAAGGCAAACCCACGCTCAAACTCACGGAAGATCAATATGCCCAAATTGTTCGACAAATGGAAGGAGGCATGAGAAAATTGATGAAGGGCGGCGGCGATGAGTTGTCGCTGCCCTACATGGAGCTGCAAAACCAGCTGGAAATGCATCCCTTGGCAGACATGATTTTAATGGTGGAGATGGAGGGTGGTGGCTTCATGGATACCATCAAAAATATAGGCTCTCAAATTTGGAAGAAATACGGCAAGGAGGCAGTTCGAAAAGGCACCTCAGCGGCCAAGGATGTGGCGAAGAGTGCTGTAAAGGACGCTATGGCGGATGGCACGCAGGCTGCAGCCAAAGGTATCGGCAAATGGGCCAAGGATACAGGCAAGAAGCATGGCATCGATACAGATCAATTCGGAGTGCAGGACAAACTAGACAGCATGGCAAAAACAGCTACTGATATGGGGCAAGCCCATGCCGACAAACTTATAGATAAAGGCTTTGACAAAATCGACAAGACCCTTGAAGGCAGCGGTATGCAAATGGCCGGTAACGGTCATATGTATGGCAAAGGTCACATGGAGGGCGACGGCATGAAGATGGCGGGCCATGGCATGAAAATGGCGGGCCATGGCATGAAGATGGCGGGCGACGTACAGTCTGGCAAGGGTATGCGTCTATCAGGCGGTGGCCCTAACGACACAGACGAGTACGTCTTTCGTTCAATGGGCGCTACTGGGCTACCAGTTGGTGCCGTGACTGTCTCGCAATTCAACCATCTCAATTTTGCACCGCAAGCCATAGCCGGTAATAGTTCTTCCTACTGACAAGTCGGCGCCGGCAGCACATCGCCAGAGGAGTACTTCAGCAAACAACTTAAGAAAATAACACGTGAAATGGGCTCTCAGACCACAAGCACATCGGAGCTGGCGCGAATGGCACGCAAGCTGTTTGCGCCGCATTTTTTCCGGGGTGTTCATCCAGCGTTGACTGAGGTGCCAGATACCGGCGGAGCTCATTACTTCATCAAGAACGTGATGAATCGACCGCCAGGTTTGCACTGGGTCGGAGTTTACCGCGAAGGCCCCGACGAAGTACTATTTGATTCCTTTGGCAGGCAGCCGACAGCCACCAATGACCTTAAACATTTTGTGGGCATGAAGACCACAGAAACGGACGCGGAGCAACCCGTGTCAGACGACGATGACATGCAGTACTGCGGGCAAGCATGCCTGGCCTTTGGCCTGGTGTGCCAGCGCTTCGGTATGTCAGGGGCCCAGCAGATATGAAAATATTGCGACAAGATAAAGCACAATGCCAGGCATTGACCAATTTGTCAACCGCCGTTTTCGGCGGACTCGAATCGACACAGCTTTGGCCGCGATGATATCGCAGTTAGCCCCGGCAGACAGGGGTGGCCGTTGGCAACGAACGTTGTTTTATGCGTTTGGAATGCTGGATACAATCAGAACCATATCAGAAGATGCACAGAACTTGCGCGCAGGCAATTTTGCTGCCGGTGGTGACGAAGCTGTAGAAGCACTGATGCGTGACCGTGGCGTCATAGGCAATGTTAACTTGCCGCTGTACGCAAGGCAAGCATACAATCACTTGCGAGGGATGCTAGAAACGCTGGTGGCAGGCGAAATGACCGACAGACGTATACAAAGTCTAATCGATACAGCCAACCAGTTTATGAACCCTGTGCAACCTATACTACAAGAAATAGATGACCTAGGCACAGAGAGCCAGATGCCGGAGATTGGCCATATTGCAAATCGGCGACTAAAAGAAGAATTTCAAGAATTGCAACGTGAGAGAACTACACCAAGCATGCAGGAAGGTTCTCTAGCAGCAAACAGAGCCCGGGCACCTGGCCAGGCGCCAGCACCAGGGCTCGAAACGGCAATGGACCGGCGCCAAGCGCCTGAAGGTGGACCAGAACAAGGTATGAGACGCAGGCGTCGCGTCGACCCTGCTTCGTTGGCGGACGAAGTATTTAGCGATCCGGACGACCCCGATTCGGGGCAACCTGGTGTCGACTTTCAAGTCAGCGAGCGCGTTGCAGCAAGGAGAGCCCAAGGACGGCCTCGGCGTCTTACACAAGCGGAGCGAGAAGTAGCAGAACGAGGATACGCGCGTGCAATGGCAGGTCGAGCTGCAGCAGCACGCGCTGCAGCTCTGTTGCCCGGCGCAGCAAGGAAGAAAGCAAGATTCAGAGCAGTAATCCCCCGTGATCCTCAAGCTCAATTCCGAGCGAGCATAAGAGACCAACAGGGCAACCCCGTTCGTCATATAGGCACCCAATTAGATGAACAAAGGGCTCGGGCAAGAACTCGAGCAGAGGCCAGAGCAGGTAGAGCGCCTCCGCAACCCGAAGATCAGCGTACGCACGCAGGCGACGCGCAGGTAGGCCGTGCGCGCGACCAAGCTGCAACCGTTGACGAAGACCCTGCTCTCCGACAAGGTAGATCGGCTCCCGCCAAAGGACTTCTGAGTTACATGCGCAAGCGCACACCTGCAGAAGCAGCCGCCGCCAGACAAGCACGTGAACACATGGATAATCTGAACGCGTCTGTGGAGACTCGACCCCTGCAATCCCGTGTGAGCAGAGCTGCCGCACAAGCTGCCGATGAAGCGGGACAAGCGCAAGGTGCGGCTATGCACCGAGGCGTATCACACGCAGCTACGCAAAACGCTCCAGCACCAGCACCAGCAGCAGCACCAGCACCAGCACCACAACTGGAACCTGAACCTGAAGCCAACGCTTACATAAACATTCCTACCGCCCAAGGTAACATGGCACAAAGAAATGAAGCAGATCGAGAAGGTGACTATGGCATGTACAGTGATGAGGAAAACGCGAGAGAAGCAGAACAACTGCGGGAGGAAGCTGACAATCGTCGAGATGCACAGTTAGAACAAGAGCAGCGTGCAGACCTCCAGTCGCGCGACGAAGCAGCAGCGGCAGTCAGCACTCCGGAAGCCCGGCAACGAATGGAAATGAACGCAGCCGTTGCCAGTCTTGCTAGTCGATTCGATGATATAGGTCATAACATCATTGACAACGTACAATTACAGAATATTACACAGCAATTCGTGGATGCTCAATTTGCAGACGTATTGGGGGAGGTCTTTGGGTTGCCTATGGAAGCTCAAGCTGACTTTGAACGTCAGGTCGGTGCACCGACGGTTGCAGCAGATTTGCTGAATCATTTGCAGAATCGTGCTAGAGACAGCGCCGCAGCAGTGCCACTAGTCAAGCGGTTGCAACGTCAAACACAAGGTTTCTCGCAGAAGTTGCCAGCAGGGGATCCATCATATAATCACGCCCGACCTCGTGGAGGAATTCGGCCCAATGCGGCTCCACGCCTCAACGTGGCATTCCCTCCGCGACGCAGGGGGGGGCCGCAGATGATGGGTGCAGACGGCAGGCCTAGAAGAGCTGCAGCTGGTGCACCTGGTGGCGGCCCTCCCGGCGGCCCTCCCGGCGGCCCAGGCGGCGGTCCACCGCACAGACCTGGTGGGGGCTTTAGGCCCGGCGGACGCCGCGGCCCCCCTGGCGGCGGACCTCCTGGCGGCGGACCCCCTGGCGGCCCTGGCGGCGGACCCCCTGGCGGCGGACCCCCTGGCGGCCCTGGCGGCGGACCTCCACCTCCTGGCGGTGGACCCCCCGGACCGCCCGGACCCCCCGGCGGCGGACCCGCGCCTATGCAGGTCGACGACGACGATGACGATGTGGTCGCCATGGACGTCGTACTGGAGAACTTGGTGGCAAACAATGACATTCGGCGTTTTGATTACATAACCAATGGCCGTGTGGACAACGAGAAGGTCAAATTACTGACAGCTAAGCTGAGCCGACGTACATTCCTATACCGTACGATGGCAGAGAAAGTCAGGCAGATACAAGAAACAATGAGACGTGAAGCTGGTTGGCACAAGACTAATGGCGGCTTGCTGTGGCACGAAGTACGTCGCGGCCCAGCTGATGGTGATCAATATCGCAGCGCTCCCGACTTTGATGCAATCATGTAAGCGTCATTTCGCGCAGAATTCTTCGCTAACTTGGGACTCAGCGAAAAATCTCGTTACAAAATAAATGTCACTGGTACCTCATATACCAAACTCGGAGAAGTCAGACCACGAGTGCCCTGACGTTACTGAAGCCAGTGTCAATGGCATGGTGTGGAAATCACCGTCGTACGCCATATTCACAGGCGGCACTGGCTCTGGCAAAACTAACGCGTTACTGGCGGCCATTGGTCATCAATCCAAATGGAGGCCATTCGATGGCGGCATCTTTTTACTGTCACCCAATGTAGAAGCAGCTATCAAAGGTGAGTATGGTATACTGGACGGCGTAGTCCCCTTGAAAGAATGGCCTGAGATCACCTATTTTGACGCACACCCTGGACGCAAGCTACTGATTGCCGACGACAACGCTGTCGTGGGTCTAAGCACCAAGGGCGGTGAAGATTCGCAGCGCAACCGCGCGGACCGCATCTGTGGCTACGTGCGCACGCACAAGAACTTGTCCGTGTACATGTGTCAGCAGATGTTGGTGAACGTACCACCTAATCTGCGGCGTCTAGCCAGTCATTTCATTCTGTTCCCCAATCGCATATCCAGAGACACGCTGCACTTCATAGCCAAGGCCGTGATGGTGAGCAAGCCACATTTAGACCAAATTTTTGACTGGTGTATACAGGCCGGACCCTACGCTTTTGCCATAATCACCAACGAGCCTGATGGGACCAACCGCGCGCGCGTGCGTATTCACGGCCCCAAGGGTGAGCAAGAAGTCATGGGCATCAACTAGATTTCGCACAAATGTATTAATAGATGCGGCAGTTTAGTATTTTTTTTGTTGTCCCTTGGTAAACAAAGACTTAACAATGGCTACTGTATTTGCAAGTCCTGAAGTTGGATCTGCCGAAGCGACTCCTCCTCGCAACGGTGGCATCCGCCAACGAACTCGTGATATTGTCTACCCTGTGTCCACATGCACAGGTGCACAATTTACGCCTGGCAAACGCGTAGAATTCCGCTTCCGCTCTGATTCGTCGCGTTTCGTATCCTTCCGCGACACCAATCTGGTAGTTAAACTGGAGACCAAGTTTATTCCTGCTCGACAGTCTGAAACCACAGCTGCCGATCGTCAGTACACAAGCAACAAGCATTGCTTGCGCAACCTGCGTTTCACCGCAGCGCCGGCAACCGCGCTGTTTGCGCAAGGCATGCAGTATCAATGCAACTCTGTGACGATTGAGAATCAGCCGCACCCTTACGAGGCAGCGATGCTCAACTTGATTACCAAAGGCGACGCATACGCAAGCATGACGTCTGCCAGCAACTCAATGCTGGATTTGGCCAAAGCCTGTGAAGTTGATCGCAAGCGATTTCAAGATGGATGGACTGGTTTGACTCTGACCTCACAGTCAAAGGCTAGCATTCTGCATGCGGCTGCAAACACTGTGGTTGTGACTGGTGTAACTGGTGTGAACTTCGACGCGTTCTTCAACACAATTCTTTCAATCAGTAATGCACAACGAGCTGAACTTGTAGCTGCTGCACCGGACGACAATCCGGTCGGCATGATAGTTCATTTCCCCACATATACCGCTACAATCGTTGGGCTGGGTGCTGCTGACAGCGGTATTGATGAACATGGCGTGGCTGTAAATGGCACAACCGCAGTAGCATTGCGGTTTGAGAGACACGTTGGGGGGCAAGCAGGAGGCTTTACCGGTACATTTCAGCCTGCTCGTGGGATAATCGGTAAGGTTTACAACGGCGAAGGTATCTCACAAGCGACTGCTTCAGTTGACGCTTACCAAACTAAACCCAAGCATGAAATGCTGACGTCTCGACTGGTGCAAGACGAATCCAGAGGTGGATTCACTGCGCACACAGAACTCTCAGAGCCTGTGCAACTACAGTCGTGGCGACATGGTTGGGCTTGTCCAGGTGCTGATCACCAGTTGTTCTTGGAAATCAACAACAAATGGAATCAAGACCTGTTCTATGAAGCAAGTGAAGTCCCTGAAGAGGTGCAGCATTTGTTGTACTCTGACGACCCCAACCGCACTGAGCAACAATCCGCTCAAATCACTAACCAAAGCAGCTTGCTTGGACATCAATTTAACCAAGTCGTAGCTGGCCAAGATGAGTTCCCAGCCCATGCCGATTTGGCTATAAACGATGCAGGGTTCATCATTACCCGCGTGACAAGTGTCGAGTTGCATGTGGGCTATGTCTCGCCGCTGGTGCCTTTCGTGCCACGCAGTGTATCGTGGGCGTGGTCTAGCATTGACGTACAAATGGTTCCAGTGCAAAGCACACGCATCATGGAGTCTATCGTGATCAAGCCCTCCGTACGTCTTGTGGTCTTGGGTATGCGACAGAACAAGCACGGCATCCACATGGACCGTGAGGAAATGGGCAAGGCTGGTGCTAAACTCATTGAGCTTGGCGAGGGTGAAAGCTGGGGTGGTCATGGCGCTAACGCTGCCAACGGGATCCCCTTGACCCCATTAATTGCACCAAATGCACTAAATCATGACCTTGAACTCAACCCTGACTATTTGACGTCAGAATTCAACACTTTGGAAGTGCGTTGTGGTTCGGAAAGCAAACCGTCGCCAGCGTACACAGCTTTGGACATTGACAAAGGCACATACGCTCGGCCATACGCTGACATGATCCAGGCGCTAGGCAAGAACTTTGGACTGCGTGGTTCGTGTATTGCCTTCAACGACTACATTGGCGCGCACTCTGCAAACAATGTCGACACTGGCAACCTGCAATTTGCAGGTGATCGCGGACCGCTATTCTTCATTCCGTTACTGCTACCGTCGGGTTCGTTGCAGAACGTGCTCACAATCGATGCCACGCTCAAGACTAAGCCTGGCAGGTTATCTGAGCAAGAGCTTGTGATCCTGACCGTGAATGATGAGCTGTGGAACATGAAGTACGCGCCGCCTGCGGAGCTACCGCTGTCGACCACCTCGCGCCAGCTGCTGTAAAAATTATATCAAGTAAAGGTAAAGAATAAAGATGTCTCGTTTGATTGACACATTGTATGATCGCCGTCATGGTCTTTTACCTGCCACTGATCCGGCTGTAATGGCTGGCCAATTTTTTAGAGATGGCAGGCCGCGCTACGCTGTGCGCAACACACAGCAACCCGCAGCACGCCCTGTTGCTCGCACAATAGCTGACGCTCCTTTGCGACGGACCGTGAACCAAGTCGCACCGTCCAATGACTTTGCACTGCGCAATACATTGACAGGGCAAGGCCTTGAGGGCGGTGCCTTGACTTGCTACACACGTGTCAACAAGAGCGGCAGCAAGTACGTTACATGTACAGGCAGCCCTAGCAAGAAGTCTAAACCTAAACGCCGTGCCCGGTCTCCGTCCCCCGACCGTGATGTCCCAGACGTGCAGGACGTAGCTCCTGCGCCACAACCTAAGCGAAAGGACTTCTTCGATACAGCAACCAGCACATTTGACAAGAATATGAGCAGCATGCAGAAGAAAGCACAGCAGGGACGCGAGCGCAGGACCGCTATATTGAACCGTAGAGCGGCCAAGTCAGCAAAGCCCAAGAAATCCAAAGTGATCTCAGGGCTGAATGACAAGAAACGCCGTGAGCAGCGCAGGCTGAAAGAGATGAAAGCTCGCATGGAGAACATGCACAAAGGCAGTGCTATCTATGCCAAAATGAAGGACCGTTATGACGATTTAGCTGACCAATATGCGGTTAACTATCTTGGAGCCGTACCTACCAGAAACCGCCGTGCCAAGACTACTCGTGAGCAGCAGAAGGCTGACGCAAGGCGTCGTATCAAGGCAGCCACAGAGTCGCGGACTACAAGCAAACGTACTAAAGGGCGCTTTGGGGACTACGAGGCCACGGGCGGCGGCAATCCTTATAGAACCAAAGATGGCAAACTTAAGGAGGGTTATATCGTAAAAACATCATGTAAATCGCATTATGCTACAACAGACGGCAAGTGTCACGAATTCAAAGGCAGCGGTGATACTGACACCGACACTGATACTGACAGCGACGACGAGCCAGCACCGAAGATTAGACGCTTGATCAAATTGGAAAAGGATGACCTACGCCATCCTAATAACAAACACACACAACTAGCTGAACAGGTGAAACTGGCCAAGAAGCAAGCAGAAAAGCTCAAGAACGTTGTTACAGTGGAGGACACTGACGACGGTCGTGGCAAGGGGTTGTTTGCACTGAAAGATTTACGTACAGGGTTCCGTATCTATTACTATGGTAAATTTTACCAGGATCATGAGCAGCGCATGGGTGCTGTGCCAGATTCTGACAAAGTCGTTACTGATAAACACGGCAATCCTCCATGGGAAGTCGACGGTGGCAACAAGCAAGTTCTACCCTACAATTTGGCAGCACGCATCAACCATACAGACGATCACCTGGCCAATGCTGATCTAGGCTGGGATCACAAAGAGCAACAGCCATACATAAAGATCAATCAAGCGGGCGTCGAAGCTGGAGACGAAATCTTGATAAACTACGGCGATGCCTACAACATGCAGGAAGTGGATGATGAGGCCCCTGACAACGACGACGTCAATGAACAGCTGACGGAAATTGGTGGATTTGTTGCTCCGAACAACCCAGGTTTACAACAAGACACTGCACAGTTGCAAGCGCGACTGGACGCCCTGCGAGGAGGAAAAAAAAAAGATCTTGTAGGCGGTAGACGCGACGGTACCTCGCGCCCGCTAGATTACGAACGTGAGTACAACCGCATACCCTACGCAACCCTGCAATACATGAAAGACTTGTTCTACAATTATATGGGGGCCAGTGGAGGTATGCAAGATTTTTGGAAGCGAATACAGAATCCACTGCCGAACGATCCGCAGCGTCCACAGATTGTCAACGTGCGCAATCAGCCCGCAGCTGGTACGCAGGCTCAGTACACAACGGCTGGGATACAAGGCCCAAGAAGCGGCAATAGCCTGGCACCATCCTGGCGTGAGGCGCGCGCGTTCCACGCAGCGCAAACGGTCAACCAACTGATGCGCAACAAACCCAAGCAGTCCAACATCGTAGCGCAGACCGTGCGCGACAACTGGCTCAAGCCCCTGAAACGTCTATCCATCGACACCTTGGTGATGCAGGGCGCAACCAACCAAGCCAGCCGCAGAGACTTAGACGTGGACAACTACACGCATATTATGGTGGTTTTCGACTACGCTAGCCATATGATCTGGCCTATACGGATGCAAGCAGGGCGCAACGTCAGCCAAACTGACACGATCGCAGCTATGCGGACGTTTATCAACGCCCGCAAGGCCGAGTTTGGCAACGTGTGGCCACACCAGACGTTATCTATCATCACAGATCGAGGCGGTGAGTACGGCGACAACTTTCGTGACGCTGTCGAGCAAGCCCTGAATCCAGCCGGAGCAGCAAACCCTGTGGATGTGGAGTTCGAACAAGCTCCACCTGGTGATCCGAACGTGAATGCACAAGCTGAGAACGCTGCAAAGCTCATACGAATGACCTTGCGCAAGCAAACAGAGGTCAATCGAGCAGAGTATGATGCCTTGCCCAACGCAAACAGGACACATCGTGCTTACTGGGCACGCAAATGGGCCACAACTACTAGGGTAATCAACGAACGCTGGGACAATACCCTCAAAGAGCGCCCTATTAACGTGTGGAGATGGCTCAAAACCCTTGATCCGAACGTGAACTACCTACCAGACCCCAATTTGACGCAAGCCCAGCAAGATCAGGCTGAGCAAGACGCGCAAGACAAGCTCGACGAAGTCCACGACAACATGCGAGGAGCTGTAGACAGCCGTCGCGGACCTTCGCGGCTCAAAGAGAGCAGCTTTTACGAGCCAGGCGATCTAGTTCGACGCGTCATGGGCAAGGAAAAGACCGCAATGCCTACAAATTACGAAAAGCAAGGTCCTAGATGGACGCGCGCACTGTACATGATAGTAGATCGACATGAAGAACCTAACAGACCACCACGTTATCGTATCAAATTGGTTTCTAGGGACGGTGTAAACAACGACCTAGGTCAAGCTGGCCCACCTTGGCCCACTGTGATCTTGACTGCACGTGAGCAACGCGAGACGTACAGGTTTCCGACCGATGCCAACGGTATATCTACCAACTTCTTCCGGCACAGTGACTTACAAAAGATCTTTCGACGCGACTTGCCACCAACTGCGGCAGGACTCCCAGCAGCACCACCAGCAGCGCAGTTGCCAGCGCCAGCAGCCCCAGCAGCAGCCGCACCACAAGCAGCAGCAGTTCCAGCTGCAGCACCGTTGCCTCCTGGTCCAGTTCCAGCACCATTTCCCTTTGCTGACGGGGCTGGTACTGTGGCAGTGGGTGATACTGTGCACGTGCGTCTTGTGCGCGCAAGGCCAGGTGGCACTGCAGTGCAGCTTGTTGGTTTACGCCCAACACCTGCAGCAGCGTCTAGGCTACTACCGCCCTACGAGAAGCTCAGCAATAATATAGATAACATAGCACGCAGCGCTTACCACAAGGCTACAGTGCAAGAAGTACAAGGAGGAATGTTTACCAAGATACGCGTACGATTTGATACTCGTACACGTAGTACGCGCACGGACATCAATAGTATTAGGCAGAACGATCCAGCATGGCTGCAGAGTCTGCATAGCAACAATGGCTGGCTATTGGGGACGGAGGGAGATAGCAAGGTATTAGCTGGTAGTGTGGTACGTAGGGACCCCTACAGTAGTAGTTAGCGAAAAAGCACCTATAGGGGAGCGTAAAATACTT
>CETN01057829.1_pt1 | contig 18806 bp, 35 predicted proteins | sample 531301 | NCBI WGS metagenome assembly CETN01 (sample SAMEA2622656, study PRJEB7988) | marine metagenome | isolation source: saline water (ENVO:00002010), including
GTCTTAAGGCTCGCGGACTACGTATTAAAGGTGACGATTCGCCTCTCATGCCGGGTGAATTCCGTGACGTTGACGTACCGGGGGGTGCAATTAGGGACTCGATTGCATTCCTTCCTTACAAGGAACCATCATCAGTATTATACCAGCTTCTCGGAAATATCGTGGAAGAGGGGAGAAGGATTGGCTCCGTTGCTGATGTACAAGTTGGAAACCTCAACCCGCAAGCTCCGGTCGGAACTACGCTCGCGTTGATGGAGCGCTCCATGAAGGTAATGTCTGGTGTACAGGCTCGTCTTCATGCGGCTCTAAAAAAAGAACTTAGAATACTGGGCAAAATAATAAAAGATTATATGGGGCCAAACTATTCTTATCAGTTAGAAGAAAACTTTAATCGTCAGGAAGACTTTGATGATAGGGTTGATATTATCCCAGTTTCCGACCCCAATGCTGCAACCATGTCACAAAGAGTTGTGCAATATCAGGCGGCTATGCAACTTGCTCAACAAGCTCCGAATCTCTATGACATGGGTAAACTGCATCGTCAAATGCTCGAAGTGCTGGGAATTAAAGACGCAGACCAAATTGTAAAACTTCCAGATGATGTCAAGGCGTCAGACCCTGTCACTGAAAACATGGCTATCTTGAAACAGGAGCCTGTAAAGGCCTTTAAGTATCAAGACCATGAGGCACATATACAAGTTCACATTGCTGCCGCTCAAGACCCCAAGCTACAAGAGATTGTGGGGCAGTCACCTTTTGCTGGAGCGATACAGGCAGCCCTTTCGGCTCACATTACTGAGCATGTGGCTTTCCAGTATAGAAAAGAAATAGAAAAAAATCTTGGCGTAGGAATGCCTAGTGAAGATAAGCCTTTGCCAGAGGATATAGAAATAGAGATTTCTCGTTTAGCGGCACAAGCGGCAGGAAAGCTTCTAAATCAAAATCAAGCTGAAATGGCCGAAGAAGAGGCAAGAAAGCAGGAGAAAGACCCGCTTACACAAATCCAACAACGTGAAATTGCCCTTAAAGAAGCTGAGTTTCAACACAAACAGCAGCTTGATTTGGCTAAGTTGCAATCAGATATGAATAAATCTGCGGCCAATATTGCAGTTCAAGAAGAGCGCATTGAGTCTGAAGAGCGGCGTGAGGGCGCAAGACTTGGAATGGACTTGGCAAAAACACGTTATGAGGGACAGCGCGAAGACTTGAGATATGGAATTGAGCTTGGCAAAACAATCACAGAGGAGATAGATGATGCTGGAAGTGATAAGGGATAAAATTAGAATTTACATGAATGACATAGCCGACCACATGGCTGGTGGTGGATGTCAGGACCATGAAGAATATATTCGCCTTGTCGGTAAAGTTGAGGCTTTAGCCCTAGTTGAACGTGATATATTAGATTTGGAAAAAAGATTAGAAGAAGAGTAGGGGTTCCGTAAAGCATTTATATGCTATATATTCGTTAGTGGAGACTTTCAGGCAAAGCCTGCAAGGTACTGTGAACCTAAATCACTGCAAGGAAAACAGATGTATTCTGCAAAAAAAGAAGTCGACCAAAAAGTCGCAACCAAAATACCCGAACCCACTGGGTACAAGCTTTTGATAAAACCACTTGAGGTTAAAGAAAAGACAGATGCAGGCATTTATATGCCTGATGCTTTAAAGCAAGCGGAACAAACCGCGTCAGTTATTGGCTTTGTTGTTAAAGCTGGGCCAGACGCATACGGAGACAAAGATAAGTTTCCGAATGGTCCGTATTGCAAAGAAGGTGACTTCGTTATTTTTCGTTCTTATTCAGGCACAAGATTTAAGATTGAAAAACAGGAGTTTCGTCTTATTAACGATGACACTGTGGAAGCAGTTGTCGAAGACCCAAGGGGATACACAAGAGCATGAATACAAATACAGCAGAAAAGCTAGAAGAGGGTACTGAGGTAGAATTGGAAAACAATGTTGAGCTTGAGGTGGACATTGTAGATGACACACCTGAGCAAGACAAAGGAAAACCTCGCCGTGCGGAAGATGCGGAACCGCAAATTCCAGAAGATGATGAAATCTCAACCTATAGCGAAAATGTGCAAAAGCGCATTAAGCAATTAAAATATGAGTTTCACGAGGAGCGGCGGGCAAAAGAAGAAGCGGCAAGACTGCAAGAAGAAGCAGTCGGTTATGCCAAAAAATTATATGAAGATAATAAAAAACTTCGCAAAACAATACAAGAAGGCGAAGGTGTTTTAGTCGAGCAGGCCAAGGGTAGAGTTGATGCCCAAATAGAGCAGGCTAAAAAAGAATATAAAGAGGCTTATGAGAGCGGTGACCCAGATAAGCTGTTAGATGCAAATACAAAGCTTAACAGTCTTCAAAACGAAAAGTTTAGGGTTGACTCTTATACACCGCCAAAAGAGGAGACTGTTCCGGAAGAGGCTCCGCCAACAAAACAAAAGATTCCTGAGCTAGACACCAAAACAAAGGCATGGGCATCTGAAAACTCTTGGTTTGGTGAAGACTCTGAAATGACAGGTTATGCGTTTGGATTGCATGAAAAGCTGGTAAAAGAAGGCTTAAATCCAAAGACGCAAGCAGATGAGTATTATAATCGTATTGACGCCTCAATGCGTCAACGATTCCCAGACAAGTTTGGTGAACAGATAATTGAGGAAGAAGCACCTGTTCGTCAAACTGGTTCCGTGGTTGCCCCCGCACAGCGGAGTGGAAAAAAACCACGCAGAGTGCAATTAACCTCAACACAAGTCGCTCTCGCCAAGCGCCTTGGCCTCACGGCAGAACAATATGCGGCGCAACTCTTGAAGGAGGCATCCAATGTCTGACAGAACCCCACGCTCAAACAAGTCCCGTGACAACGAGGCTCGTAAAAAAACTTGGCAAAGACCGACCATGTTACCTACCCCCGAACCCCGCGAAGGTGTTGAATATCGCTGGGTACGCACATCTACTTTAGGGCAGGTTGACAACACCAATGTGTCGTCTAAATTTCGTGAGGGTTGGACGCCAGTTAAGGCAGAGGACCATCCTGAATTACAAGTGTTGCCTGATATCGACTCTCGATTTGAAGGTAATGTTGAGGTTGGAGGCTTGCTACTTTGCGAGAATACAACCGAATATGTGAAATCTCGCCGTGATGCTCACGATGAGATGAACGCACAACAGATAGAGTCTGTAGATAATAACTATCTAAGACAATCTGACTCTCGTATGCCCGTTCTGCAACCGGAGCGGTCTACGAAAACTTCGTTTGGTAAGTAGCTAAAATAAGGCGCTTACCGTTGTTATAATGGCTTTGATATGAAGGAGAGATGATTATGTCTTCAGTAGCCGCTCCCTTCGGTCTGCGCCCAATAGGTCGTCAAGGCTCTGGTTCTCAGGAAGTTTTCCGCCAGTATCCTATAGCCTCCGGTTACGGTACTAATATTGCTCAAGGCGATATTGTACAGCTTGTAGACGGTGGCACTGCAACGACTATTGAAAAGCAGTCCGGCACAGGTGATGACTCAACCAATATTGATATGGTAGGTATCTTTATGGGTTGTACATTTACCGACCCTAACACAGGTCAAATAACTTTTTCACAGTTATGGCCTGCGTCAACCGTTGCATCTGATGCAATGGCTTATGTTGTTGATAACCCCGGTGTAGAGTTCGCCATCCAAGCTGATGGTGCGCCAACTAATACTGGTGATATCTATGGCAAGAACTGTTTGCTTGTACAGACAGCGCCTAACACTTCATTGAAGATTAGTCGTGTTGCTCTGGACATCTCTGAACTTGACACCGATGCAAATAATCCAATTCGTGTACTTGATTATTTGGGCGGCGATAAAGGTGATGAGAAAGGTTCTGCTTTCCCGATTCTGGTGTGTAAGTTTAACTACCACCAGCACACCACAGCCACTGGTTCTGCGTAAAGGAGTGTAAGTAATGGCTATATCACGCGCACAACTCCTTAAGGAACTGTTACCGGGTCTTAATGCACTGTTTGGTATGGAGTACGAAAAGTACGAAAACGAACATGCAGAAATATATGAAACTGAAACATCAGAGCGTAGCTTCGAGGAAGAAGTAAAGCTGTCTGGTTTCGGTGCGGCTCCGGTAAAGCCTGAAGGTTCAGCGATTTCCTACGACAACGCGCAGGAATCGTTCACCGCCCGTTACAACCACGAAACTGTGGCAATGGGCTTTTCTGTAACTGAAGAAGCAATGGAAGATAATTTGTATGATGCGCTTTCAGCACGTTATACAAAGGCTCTTGCAAGAGCAATGGCTTATACAAAGCAGGTAAAAGCCGCTGCGCTTCTGAACAATGGATTCACCACCTTTACTTCAGGTGACGGAGTTTCATTGTTCAATACCGCTCACCCAACTGTTGCGGGTGGGTCCAATTCAAATCGCCTAGCTACTAATGCAGATTTGAACGAAACTTCCTTGGAGCAAATGGTAATTGATATTGCCGCTTTCGTTGACGAACGCGGATTGTTGATTGCGGCTCGTCCAAGAAAGCTGATTGTTCCGCCTGCATTGATGTTTGTGGCAACTCGTCTATTGCAGACAGAATTGCGTACTGGCACAGCAGACAACGATTTGAATGCTCTTCGTTCAAATGGTTCAATACCAGAGGGCCATCGTGTTAATCACTATCTGACTGACAGTGATGCCTTCTTCCTAACAACTGATGTGCCAAATGGCATGAAGCACTTTGTCCGTACACCAATGTCAACATCTATGGATGGTGACTTTGACACAGGCAATGTTCGCTATAAAGCTCGTGAGCGTTATAGCTTTGGTGTTTCTGACCCACTTGGTATGTACGGTTCGCCCGGAGCTTAATTGTACCAGAGTACAAATTTTTAGATTGGGCGGCTTCCGGGTCGCCCTTTCTTTTTGTATAATGATTAATAACCTTGACAGCTTATGCTGACACTAGCCACGACAAGGAGTTAATATGGCTAATACAACCTTTAGCGGTCCCGTCCGCTCAGAAAACGGATTTAAGAATGTCATTAAAAGCGCAACAACTGGTGACCTAACCAGTGAGATGACGCTTTCTGTTTACACCGCAACCGTAACAGTTGCTAACGGTGCTACTACAGGAAAAGAGTCTGCTATTGGCATTCCGTCAAACTTTATTCCTCTGGCTGTTATGGTCGCTGTCACAGGCGCGGCGGCTAACAACGTAAACCTAGTTGATATTGGCACAGACGCAGATACAGATGGGTTTGTTGATGGCATTGCAGCCGCAGTAAACTCAACTGGTTTTAAAGGCTTCTTCCCATGTAATGGTGTGTTGGGTATGTCTGGTGGCACAACAACAGCCGCTACAGAAACAGCAGATGAGGTTGAGATTGTTGTTTCCGGTGACCCCGGAGCAGACACAACTGTGGTCCTTAAGTTTATGGGTATTTCTAGCTCATCAGACGCTTCGTAGGAGGCTGATATGAGTAGGTCTGATGTATTTGCAGTCACTAAGACAGCAGATGCTGTAGTATTTGCTGGTCGAGCAAGAGTTCGACAAATACAGGTTGTAACCGCTAGTTCTGGTAGCCCTCAAGTTGTTTTAAAGGATGGCGGCTCTGGTGGCACAACTTTGTTAGATGTTGCATTTGGAACGTCTAGCACATTTTCTGTAAACATCCCAGATAATGGTATTTTGTTTGAGTCTGATGTATATTTAGACTTGACTGCGTGTTCTAGTGTAACGGTGTTTATGTCATAGGGGGCAGGCTGTGCCTAGAAATAAAGAAACACCAATAAAGACATCCGTAAAATCAGGTAATTTCCGTCCCACTAAAAGTGGGGCGGGGATGACCAAAAAAGGTGTTGCCGCTTATAGAAAAGCAAACCCCGGCAGCAAACTAAAGACTGCTGTTACTGGTAAAGTCAAGAAAGGAAGCAAGGACGCAAAGAGACGTAAGTCTTTCTGCGCTCGTTCTGCTGGTCAAATGAAGAAGTTTCCTAAAGCGGCAAAGAATCCAAATAGTCGCTTGCGTCAAGCTAGAAGACGGTGGAAGTGCTAAATGCCAATCTCAAGAGCCTCTATGAGGCAACAAATGAAAGGTAATAGAATGCCAAAGACAAGATTTATGCGCGATATGGTGAAGGGGGTTAAAAAAATTCCTGAAGGCGCAATAAAAACAAAGAAAAAACCAAAGTTAAAAAAGAAAGCTGGTGGTGGCAAAGTAATGAAAGCAAATATGGGCAAGCTGTTAGAGACAGTTTCTCCAGCGTACAGCATTATGAAAGGCAAAGGCCCAATATCAGATGTTCTTAGTAAAATGGGTGGAATGGGTTTAGGCGGCATAGCAGGTATGTTGGCTAAAAATCAAAAGCAAAAGAAAAATCCAATGATGGCTGACCAAATGCAGCAAATGCAAAAAATGTATGGCGGTGGCGCTGTAAAGAAAAAACGCGATGGCATTGCGTCTAAAGGCAAAACAAAAGGCGCTATTAGATAAATGAAACGCAACTATAAAGGCGAGTATAAAAATTATCACTCCTCTACAGAGCAAAAGAAACGCCGTGCTAGCAGAAACACAGCCCGTAGAAGATTGACTGCGGCAGGAAAGGTAAAAAGAGGCGACAAAAAAGATGTTGCACATAAGAATGGAAACCCTAAAGACAACCGTAAAAGCAATCTTAGGGTAGTTGCTAGAAATCTTAACAGGTCTTTTCCAAGGACTAGAACAGCAAAGAAGGTAAGCAAGAGGTCGTAATGTACGTTGGTAGTTCAAACGGATATGCTGTTCCTGTTTACAAAGTCAGCGACAGTACAGCTAGAACAAGGGTTCACTGCGGTAGCTGTCCAAGATGCAATGAAAAACTTATTACTGTTTTTGTGCATGGGCATGAACAGTGTTCTAAATGTGGTTCTGTAATACATGATTGTTGCCAAGGAGAAAGAGCATGAGAGCGGCAAAAATGAAATGCGCTAAAGGTCGCAAAAAGCCAATAGCCATGAAAGCTGGAGGCAAAACAAAATCAAAAGTAAATCAGGCTGGTAATTATACTCAGCCGGGTATGCGTAAAAGACTATTTAATCAAATAAAAGCTGGTGGGAAGGGCGGCGCTCCGGGTGAATGGAGTGGCAGAAAAGCGCAAATGTTAGCAAAAGCCTACAAAGCAAAGGGCGGTGGCTACAAAAACTAAGAAAGGAACATGAAGATGCCTATGGGAAAAGGAACTTATGGAAGTCAAATTGGCCGTCCAAAAAAGAAGGCCAAAATGATGAAGTCAGGCGGCACTGCAAAGGTAAAAAAAGTTATTAAAGGCCTTAAAAAAGCAGTAAAAGCACATTCTGGACAGGTAAAAACTCTTACGAGCGCGATTAAAAATGGCAAGGCAAAAAGACCCAAAAGTCGGAACAGGTAAAAAACCTAAAGGCTCTGGTCGCAGGCTTTATACAGATGAGAATCCAAAAGATACTGTCGGTATAAAGTTTGCTACGCCTGCTGATGCTAGGGCAACTGTGGCCAAGGTTAAAAAGGTTAATAAGCCTTACGCTAGAAAGATACAGATATTAACAGTTGGCGAACAAAGAGCCAAAGTTATGGGAAAGTCAGAAGTCGCCAGAATATTTAAACAGGGCAAAGAGGCGATTAGACGGTCGAATAAAAAGGGAACAGGGAGAGTTAAACGAACCAGATAATGAGGTTGCATAAAAATGGTTGTCGCAGAAGCTCTTGCAGGAATTGCACTGGTTAAAAGCGCTGTTGATGGTATTAAATCAGCCATCTCAACAACAAGCGATGTAAGGCTAATAGCTGGTCATGTAGATAAACTGTTGCAGGGTCGAGATGAGGCAAATAAAGCAAAACGTGACGCATCAAGCGACCCATTTAGCGTTAAGTCTATAGCTGAGGAAACTATTAATGCAAAGTTAGCAGAAGAACATCTTGATGAAATGCGTCAGCTAATAGATATGAGATTTGGACATGGAACTTGGGCTGGTATAATAAATGAAAGAGCAAAAAGAATTAGAGAGGCAAAAGAGGCAGAGGAACAGGCAAAAAGAGAAAAAATGAAAAAGAAGCTAGAGTTTGAAGAAATGGTAGAAACCAGTGTAACCGTATTTCTTGTTTTTGGCTTTATGGCAATAGCTCTTTTATCTGTGATATACTTTGCTACAAGGGGATAAATATGCCGTTACAAAAGTCGCAAAAAAGTCTAAAGGCTTGGACAAAACAAAAATGGAGAACCAAAAGTGGGAAGCCATCGACACAGGGTCCGAAAGCAACAGGGGAAAGATATTTACCTGCAAGCGCCATTAAATCCTTATCGCCGCAAGAGTACGCGGCAACAACCCGTGCTAAACGAAAAGCAACTAAGGCTGGTAAGCAATTCGCCAAACAGCCTAAAAAGATACGAGCTAAAGTGAAGCCGCATAGAAAGGTCAAATAATGTCTGTAGTAACACCAGACCTACCAGAACTATTTGATGAGGCGTTTGAACGCGCAGGGCTTCAGATGACAACTGGCTACGACCTTAAAACAGTTAGGCGTAGCCTTAACCTATTGACATTGGAGTGGCAAAATCGTGGCTTTAATCTCTGGACTATTGACGAGGGTACGCTGTCTCTTACAGCGGGTACGGCAACTTATACCATGCCTACAGACACTATTGACATCATTGAACATCAAATTAGAACGGGAACGGACACGAATCAGGTGGATACAAATTTGGAGCGTATCAGCGTTTCAACGTATGCTCAACAATCTTCAAAGAATACTCAAGGACGCCCCTCTCAAATATTTGTTGACCGTCAAGCAACAGCTGTCAATGTTACTCTCTGGCCTGTTCCGGACGTTAGCACATATACTCTCGCGTATTACCGCCTTCGTGGAATCTCTGGCGTCTCGTCTGGGATAGGAACGACAGCGGATGTACCGCCACGGTTTATTCCGTGCTTGGTATCAGGATTGGCTTATTACATTGCGATGAAAAGGCCAGAAGTGGCGGCGCGTGTGGCTCCGCTTAAACAAGAGTATGAGTTTCAATTTGAGCTTGCCGCAGGGGAAGACTCAGACTCATCATCAATTAAGTTCGTGCCATACGACACGTTTTTTTTAGGAGGTTAATATGCCATTAGTGATTAGAAAAAAAGGTGAAGCAAAAAAGAAGAAGTTGCCAAAGGCTCCTCCTTCACGCCCTCGTCATGCAAATCCAAAGCATCCAATGAATGCAGAGCGCACAGGTCCGCTTCGCAAGAAGGGTGGCGGTAAGCTAAAGATGGTGGAAAAGGACGGTAAGAAGGTTCCGTTCTTTGCCGCAGATGGTATTGGCAAGATGAATAAGGGTGGTCCTGTAGAAGTTAGAAAGGGCATGACCTTATCTCAAATTGCAAAGGATAAAGGCGTTACCTTAAAATCTATATTGGCGGCAAACCCCAGCATTAAAAACGCTAATCAAATTCGCGTTGGTCAATCTATTAAGATTCCGGGCGTGGCGGCTGGTAAAGGAGCTAAGTCAAGCAATCCTTATAAAGGTATGTCAAAAACTCAAATGAATATGTTGAATGTAAAAAACAAAGACCGTGGAAAGCAGAGGGCGGTAACACAGGCTATGCGTACACAGGTTAAATCTGGTGGCGCTCCAACTGCCCCAACCCCCAAAAAGGCAGCGGCTGCAAAAGACTCTCGTTCTGCTATTCCAAAGGCAAAAAAGGAAAAGTTGATTGCTAAAATGAAAGCGGATAAAGCAAATAAGCCAAAGAAGAAGTCTTTGCTGTCTAGGCTGTTTGGCAAAAAGGCAGGTGGCTCTATGAAAAAAGTACCCGAGTACAAATCTGGCGGTATAGTTCGTGGTGCTGGTGCGGCCACAAAGGGCAAGCGTTTTGGCCGTGCGGGGTAATCAATGCCGTTAGCTAGAGGAAAATACGCTTTTGGTTTTTGCGACAAAACAGGGTTTAGATATAAATTATCAGACCTTGTTTTTGAAGTTCGCAATGGCGTTAGAACTGGTTTAAGGGTTGGCAATGATGTTGCCGACCCAGACCACCCTCAAAACTTTCTTGGGCGTGTGAGAATTGATGACCCTCAATCATTGTCTAATGCAAGGCCAGATAGATTTTCAGACTCGGTTACAGTTACGTTTCCGACATTTGATGTGTCTACTTTAACACAGGTTAACGTAGGATTTGGTATTGGCAGGGCAGGAGAAGTAACAACAAGCGGAGCGCCTGTTCCTGCACAAAATGTTTCTTTACAACTTAGTGCAGTATTTGGGGTTGGCGCGGCAGGAAATATGTCAATAGGCGCGGCATCGACCTATGACTCTACAAGTGTTACACTTGATTCTACAAACAAAACCTTTGACGAGGGGTAAATGGCAAAGCAAACAGTAGGAATTGGCTCAAGCGCAAATGATGGAAGTGGTGATACACTTCGTGCTGGTGCGGATAAAATAAACGATAACTTCAATGAGATTTATGCGGCATTGGGGAACAGTTCCAATGTGTTAACCGACATCATAGACGCTAACGGCCTTTTTGATGTTCGCACTGGCGCAAATAAAATTGTTTTTTATTATGGCGCTCTTACTGATTTGCCAAGTGCCTCAACCTATCATGGGGCCGTAGCCCATGTTCATTCTACAGGCGGACTTTATTTTGCTCATGGCGGCGGTTGGATAAGATTGAATGATGAAACCACAGGGCCAGTAACAAAGTATACTGCTGGTACTAGCGGAAGTTCAGCTTATACATTTACTGGTCCGGGGGCCACCTCAGGTAACAACCCAAACTTTACTTTCTATAAAGGCCACACCTACCTGATTGACAACACTGCCAATGTGAGCAGTCACCCCTTGCAAATTAGAACATCTGATGGTGGCTCTGCTTTTACAACTGGGGTAACGGAAAACTACAACTCAACAACTGGGTTGACTCAGTTTATCGTTCCACATGAGCCAAGTGATACATCTTTGGTGTATCAATGCACTAACCACAGCAGTATGGTTGGAAACATAACAATAGTATGATGAGATTTTAAAATGGCTATAACTACAGCAATGTGTACCAGTTTTAAAAAAGAACTTTTTGAAGCAACGCATGACTTTACATCAGATACATTTAAAATTGCTCTGTTTACTAGCAGTGCAAACTTAGACGCTTCTACCACTGCCTACTCTACAACCAACGAGGTTTCAGGCTCAGGATATGGCGCTGGTGGCGTTACATTAACTGTGGTTGCCCCAACTACAGATGGAACATCTGCCATTGTTGATTTTAATGACCCTTCTTGGACGAGCGCTTCATTTACTGCAAATGGCGCAGTTGTTTATAACTCTAGTAAATCAAACAAAGCGGTAGCGGTTTTTGCTTTTGGCTCTGACCAAACAGTGTCATCTGGAACATTTACAATAACAATACCCTCGGCGGCATCAGGAACAGCGGTAGTCAGGATTGATTAATGTCTTATTCGTATTCAGAGCTAAAGCAGGCTATACAAGATTTTACTGAGAATGATGAAACAGGTTTTGTAACAAACCTGCCTGTGTTTATTCGCTCTGCTGAGGACCGTATTTTTTCAAATGTAGATTTAGAAAACTTTAGAAAAAACGCCACATCTGCACTTACGCAAAACAACGAGTATCTTTCTACCCCATCAGATTTTCTTGCTCCGTTTTCTTTATTCATAACTACCGCAAGCAGCGAAAACTTTTTAATAGAAAAGGATGTTAATTTTATCAGAGAGGCTTACCCAAATAGAGCCACAACAGGTGTTCCTAAATACTATGCTTTCTTTGATGCCACCGCGACATCTTCAGGTCAGGTTCAGGCAAACTTCATAGTCGGTCCAACACCGGACCAAGCGTATACTGTGGAGTTACATTACTATTATCGACCAGCAAGCCTGACTGCTGGCGCAAACAGTGAGTATACATGGTTGAGCAAAAACGCCTCCAATGCCCTTCTTTACGGCTCTTTGATAGAGGCGTATATTTACATGAAGGGTGAGCAGGATGTTATATCCATGTATGAAGGTCGTTTCCAAGAGGCAATGACAAGATTAAAAGACCTTGCTGAGGCAAGGGAAAATGATGACGCATATAGGCAGGGATTGCCAAAGCGTCCTCGCACATAAGGAGTAAAAAATGGCAACGAGTAACGCGGCAACCACGTTTCTTGAGAATAAGTTACTTAACTTTTTGTTCAAGAATAACGCTGGTTCCTTTTCAACCCCCGGTGACAGCATATATGTTGGGTTAGCAACAGCGGTATCTAACTTTAATGATGCCTCTGGTGAAACAGACGCCCCTGTAATTACAGAGGCTACTTTTTCAAACTATGCCCGATTGCAAGTTACAGCAGCAAATTGGACCGTAACATCAGATACCACTGAAGCTCAAAAGGCTACAAACACTAACAATATAGAGTTTGCGGCATCAGGTGGAACAAACAATACAGTAACACACGCATTTATAGCGACTCATGCGAGCGCCAGTCTGGTTACAGAAGGCAGTGGTGGAAATGTTCTGTTTATCGGTGCATTAGATGCCTCAAAGACCATTGCTACGGGAGATATCTTCCGTATTAATGCTGGGAATCTTGAAATTGAGTTGAAGTAATGGCGCTTGTTCTTAAAGACAGAATTAAAGAAACCACCACCACTACCGGAACAGGCACTTATACGCTTGCTGGTGCGGTAACTGGTTTTGAAGCGTTTAGTCAAATAGGTAATAGCAACACTACCTATTATGCCTGCACGGACGGAACTGACTTTGAGATTGGCATTGGAACCTACACTGCATCTGGTACACTCTTGGCCCGTACTACAATATTGCAGTCCAGTAACTCTGATAGCGCTGTTAATTGGACATCAGGCACTCGCACTATTTTCTGCACGTTGCCAGCGGAAAAGGCTGTGTTTTTAGATGCAAGTAACGCGGTGCAGGGTTTTACGGAACAAGACCCGAATGCTTTGGCATTCGCAATAGCATTGGGATAGAAAAATGGCTAACGCATTTAAAACATTTTCGGCAAAAAACATTGACACCTCATCAACAGGTGAAACGACTTTATACACTTGTCCTTCTTCGCCCACTACAGAAACCACAATTATTGGTCTTAATATTGCTAATATACTGGCGGTATCAATTACTGTCACGGTTGAACTTCACGATGGAGGTGTAAGTGGCACAACTAATTTAAGACACATTGTGAAAGACGCAATCGTGCCTGTAGGCTCGTCACTTGTTGTGGTTGGTGGCGACCAGAAAATTGTGATGAATGCTGGAGATGTATTGCGAGTGTATGCGTCACAAGACAACTCTTGTGATGCGGTTCTATCTGTACTGGAGATTACCTAATGGCATTAAGTACAATAGGCGCAAATCAAATAGCCTCTTTGCCCGCTAGTTCCGTAGGTTCGAGTCAGTTAGCAAGCGGTGCAATCACCTCTGCTTCCATGCCTGCTGGCACTGTGTTGCAAGTACAATATCTTCAATACACAGGAACGACCACCACTGCTTGTGCAAATTTTACTGACGTATCACTAGACCACTTAGCGGTGAATATTACTCCTACAGCTACAAATAGCATTATACGGCTTGATGCAATGGTAAATGGCGAATGGGGTAATAGTGTTTCGCCTTATAACGGTGTTTGGTTCTTTTACAGAGATAGCACAAAGTTAGCTGCTACTAACACAAGCAACAGAAATAGAGGTATCTTAATGAGTACCTTGATTAGTTTTCCAAGCCAAGATGTATTAAGTACACCTGAAGCAGCAATCTACAGTTATTTTGATGCACCTAGTACGACTTCTCAAATCACTTATAAAGTAGGAGTAAACCAAGGAGCAGGTGCTTCTGCTAACTGGTATACAAACAGAAGTGGTTCTGACACAGATACTGGGGATTATGAAAGAGGCATATCTCTTATTTCAGCAACGGAAATAGCAGTATAATGGCATACATCGGCGCACAACCAAACAAAACATTGACAAAGACAACAAGTCAGTCTTTCAACGGCACAGGTTCGGCAACCGCGTTTACCCTTAACCGCGCTGTGAACACTGGTGAAGAACTTGAGGTGTTCGTTGACAACGTGCAACAGGAACCCGGTTCTGGTAAATCATATACAGCTACAGGAACTACCCTGACGTTCGATGAAGCCCCGCCGTCTGGCACAGGCAATGTGTACGTTATCTACCGTGGTCAGGCAGAAGTAACAACACGGTTGGAGCATGACGCTAATCAGGCTTTGTCTGCTACCACAGGCACGTTTACTGGTAACGTAGATATTAATGGAAATAATTTAATACTTGATGCTGATGCAGACAGCAATTTATCCGCATCTGTTGACGATACTGTTGTTTTAACAACAAATAGCAATGCTGGTTTGCAACAAGACGCAAACGGAATCGTAACACCTAAAAAGAATTTAGCTGTTTCTGCCTACATTGTGCCTAATGCAAGTATATACAGAGACGCTAATTACGATGGTGCGTGGAATGTTTGGTGGCTTGCATTTGGCAGTGGCGCTAGCTACACCAGCGGTAACAAGATTGCTATTCAATATAGTCGAACAGGCACAGAAGCATACAGCACAACTGGAGGTTATCTAATTGCCCCACGGGCTGGCTGTTATAGATTTACTGCTCAAATTTCAATATATCATTATTCAACCAATCCTACGAGTTATGCGGCTGTAGGTTATTCACAAGATAGTGGTTCTAATTGGTATTATATGGCCCCTTATCAACTTTTTTATGACAGCAGTGGCTCTAACTATCAAAACGGCTCATTAAATGGGATTTATAACGTGGGTTCCCCCACATGGTTTACTGTACAATTTTTTCTAGATACACCCGGAACTGCCCCCTTTATTCCGGGCAATGGATATTTGTCATTTACTCTTGAAGAGTTAGGAAACAGTTAATGGCTAAGTGGACCAAAGAACAAGTTTTAGTATTGCTTCTTCCTCGCATGGGTATAGAAGAAGACAAAACAGATGTGTCAACTGTTAGTGTTGTAGAGGCAAAAGCAAAACATTATAATTTGATTCCTGAAGAAGACGAAGTGACTGAGGGTTAATTATGCCATTAAGCAAAATTAAAACAAACTCTTTGGCAACTGACGCAATCACTTCTGCGGCTATGCCTGCTGGTTCTGTTATTGCCGCAGAATACGCCCGCAAAACAGACCATCAAACTTTTACTTCTACTACTTTTGCAGATGTAACAGGGCTTACTGTTACAATGACGCCTGCGTCTACAAGCAGTAAATTTTTAGTAACTGCTTCTGTTCATTATAGCACATATAACTGGGCAGCAGGGGGTGGTTATTTTGGGGTGTACGCAAATACTACTTTAATTGCGGGAAGCGGGGGTAAGGTTTGGCTGGTTGATTATGGTTCAGACGCATCTAACGCACAATATGAAAGTCGTCAGTATTTTGCTCAAAGATTGTATTCGCCTAGTTCAACTTCCGCACAAACATTTAAAGTTCAAATGTCAAATGGAAGTAGCGGTTATAATGGTTATGTAAACAGAAGTTATGCTACTAGCACTGGTCAAGGCTCTGACGGTGAGTGCTATTTAAGTGTTTTGGAGATTGCGGGATAATGGCTTATATAGGTATAGACCCAAATGTTGGTGATATTACCTTTCAAAGGTTTACGGGTGATGGTAGTGCTACAGCATTTACCTTAGCGCAAAGCGTTGTTAGTGGTGAGGCACTGATTGTAACAATCGGCAACGTAGTGCAAGAGCCGGGTATAGGCAAAGCATATACAGCGCAAGGAACAACGCTAACCTTTTCTGCCGCACCAGCTAATGGCGATGTAATTACCGTGCGTTTTTTTGGTCGTGCCGTGGACCAGCCTACCAGCTTTGCAATGCAGTTGTTTAAATACACAGCAACAGCAAGTCAGACCGCATTTACAGGTGCAGATGCAAACGGTGCGATACTGGCCTTTTCTGGTAACGATGTAGACGTATACCTAAACGGTGTACATCTTGACAGTTCAGACTTTACCCCCAGTAACGGGGATACAATTACACTGGCGTCTGGTGCGGCTGTTAACGATGAGTTAGTCATTCGCGCCTTCCGTGCGTTTACTGTAACTGACACAGTCAGCAAGTCTAGTGGTGGTACATTTGCGGCTGAGATTACTGCGCCACAGTTTCAAACTACAAACACGACTGTTGACACGGCTGTGTTTCGAACCAATGGACAAAGTGTGAGTGAAAACACTACAATAGCATCAACCAAGAACGCACTAGCGATTGGTCCTCTGACCATAAGCTCATCAACTACAATTACCGTTAGCGGTAATCTGACAATACTGTGAGGCACAGATGGCTTCGATACTAAATGTAGATAAGATTAGAAGGCAAGCTGGCAGTACAGACGCTATTGTCATTGACAGTGGCGATAGAGTTACAACACCTACCCGTCCAGCGTTTAGAGCAAGGAATGACCCAAGCAGTGCTACCAGCGTCACAGGAATCATTGTTTTTAATGTAGAGGACTTCGATATTGGAGGTAATTACGATACATCAAATGGAAGATTCACTGCACCAGTAGCAGGTATTTATTACTTTTGTTTTGACGCACTGGTAACAAATGATTCAAGTAATAACGCTTTGGCTTCTGGTAACAGCACAAGAGTTTCTTTCTTTAAAAATGGGTCAGAGTTTGTTGGAAGCCAACGCGCTTATTATAGAACAGATGGGGCAACGCAATATAACACCATTTATAGAACAGACCTTATTCAACTTGCAGTGAATGATTACATACAAGTTAATGTATCAGGGCAATATATATATCGCGATTTAACAGGATATTATGACCCTGTATTTCAAGGGCATTTAGTGGGATAAATCATGTCAACATTATTTGTAGATACAATAAATGAGAAGACCACAAACAACGGGATATATATTCCGGGTCATCCTGTGCAAATTGTTAGCACTACTAAAACAGATGACTTTAGCACCTCCTCTTCTTCTTTAGTTGATATAACAGGACTTTCTCTTTCCATAACCCCAAAACAAACATCAAGTAAGGTTTTAATACAGTTGAGTTTAAACTGGGGTGGCGTAAATAATATTTACGCTGGAATAAGACTATTAAGAGGGACAACTGTTATCTCTCTTAATACATCTGCAACTGGCTCCCAAACATTAGCAAGCCTTGGAGTTGGTGGAGACAACAACAATTTTCAATATAAACTAGAAGGCACTTCTTTGCAGTTTTTAGATTCTCCTTCAACAACTTCGGCAACCACATACAAGTTTCAAGTTCAAACAACAGGTGGCCCCGGAACTAATTTGTTTTATGTAAATAGGCCGCACTCTACAGACAATGCGGCGTATATCGTAAAAGGCACTTCTACTATGACCCTTACGGAGATTGGCGGATGACCAGCATACTAAAAGTCACCGAGATTCAAGACCCAGCAAATTCCAACGCTGCGCTAACGATTGACAGTAGTGGTCGAGTATCGTTTCCACAAATACCTTGTGCGTGTGTAACTTTAACAACCTCTAACACACAAGATACATCTAATCCTTATACAATAACTAATGCAGACATACTTTTTGATAAAGTAACAATAAATCAAGGCTCTGTTTACGACTCATCAAATGGAAGATTTACTGCACCAATCACTGGAATATATGAGGTTGCTTACAGTTTTTTGAAGGATGACGATAGCGGCGGAAATGTCACTTATGTAAGAGTGCGTAAAAACGATAGTGATTATACAGAGGCGGGTGGAACATTGTACGATTATGCAAGTAATGCTTATTCAGCGATGTCCATGAAACTATTAATTAATTTAAATGCAAGTCAATATATATCATTTCGAATGGTTTCTGGTGCGATTCATTTAAATTCAGACGGACAATATCATTCAGTAGTCTTTAAGCTAGTAGGATAAGTCATGGCATCAGTATCAGAAGCAATCTTAGCACTAGACCCCGACTGTCAATTCGTGCTGTACGGCGAGCCTACAGACGCGATTAGTTTTAACAATAGCTTTCGCCTTGTAGTTGGTATAGATGATAATAATTCAGCCATACTATCTGATAACTCAGATGATTGGGAAAAGGCAGGAATAACATGGGGTACGGTTAAAATAAAACTAGCCGACCTTAATGACAAAGAACCTATAAAATTACTGCGTGAAGAGCGCAACAAGCTCATCGCTGAAACAGACTGGTGGGCATCATCAGATTTAGATATGCCCTTAGAAAGGGCGACCTACAGACAGCAATTAAGGGACATAACCAAAACCTACACATCACTTGACGAAGTGGTGTGGCCTAATAAACCGGAGTAGCACATGAGTAGAGCAAGAGAATTTGCAGACCTAGCTAGCTCGGCTGATGCTGGCGGTATCACAGGCAAGAATTTGATTATCAATGGTGCGATGCAGATTAATCAGCGCGGAAATTCAACAGGTAAAACAAGCGGTGGTTATCATGCTTGTGACAGATTTAATTCTTTGATAAACGGTGCGGGAACTTGGAGTTTGTCGCAAAGCACGACAACCCCTACAGGATTTTCGTCATCCTTTAAGTTGGACTGTACCACTGCTGATTCAAGTTTAGCTGCTGGTGATTATGTAATTTTAGAACAGCGTATTGAAGGGCAGAACTTACAACAACTTTCTTTCGGTACAAGTTCAGCAAACAAACTCACCCTTAGTTTTTATGTAAGGTCAAATAAAACTGGAACTTACATTGCGGAAATTCAACATAGCGGCGTTTCTTATAACAATAATACTTACACTATTAATTCAGCAAACACATGGGAAAAGAAAACTATTACAGTGTCAGGCAATA
>CETN01078277.1_pt1 | contig 18765 bp, 14 predicted proteins | sample 531301 | NCBI WGS metagenome assembly CETN01 (sample SAMEA2622656, study PRJEB7988) | marine metagenome | isolation source: saline water (ENVO:00002010), including
ACGTACTCAGTAGGAGGTGGTGTTGATGATAATGTACCATCGAACACAATAACATCACTTAGAAACATTTCACAACAAATCAATGATTCTGGTCTAGACCTTGTGCTAGTCCAAGAGTCTGCTGATTCAATATCTGTTAACAATCCTGAGCCAGCAACTGGCGGCAAGGGATCAGAAACAATAGATGAAATAAAAGAAAATGTAAAACAATTTTTTCAAGCTCAATCAAGAGCAGTAACAAAACAAGACTATATTACAAGAATCTATAGTTTGCCTGCAAAGTTTGGAAATGTTGCAAAAGTTTATATTACACAAGATGATCAACTAAATTCAGGTGAAGGTGTGATACAGGGTGATGTTATTACACCAGAGGTATTAATGGAAGAATTTGTCGAAAAAGGTGAATCATTAAAAGTTTCTGATTTAGAAGTTAGAGTTCCTAATCCTATGGCACTTAATTTTTATGTGTTAGGCTTTAACAATAACAAACAATTAGTAAACGTAAATGAAGCAACAAAGAGAAATATAAGATCGTACCTAGGTCAATACAGAATATTAACAGATGCTGTAAATTTAAAGAATGCTTATGTTATTAATATTGGAATAAGATTTGCAATTTACGCAAAAAGAGGATACAATAAAGAAGAAGTAATATTTAGGTGTATTCAAAAAGTTAAAGAGTATTTTGACATAGATAAGTGGCAAATTAATCAACCTATAATAATGTCAGACGTTGCTTATCAAATATCACTAGTTGACGGTGTCAACAGTGTTGTACCACCTATTGTAGAAAATCCTGATGGAAATTTGATAGTTGTAACAAATAAATTTGAAAAGTCAAGCGGTTACAGCGGAAATATTTTTGATATATCTACAGCTATAAGGACAGGAGTTATTTATCCATCTTTAGACCCATCAATATTTGAAGTAAAATTTCCAGATATCGATATTGTTGGAAAGTGTTTAGGAGATTATTAATGGCACATCTTTTTAAAAAACCAACTAAGGATTCAACACTAAGACGTGGTGCACAAATTGTAGCAACATCAAGCGCTCAAAATTTTGGAGGAGATGAAATACTAGAAGTAGGTAAGTCTTTTCAAGCAGAAGGAACTTCAACAAGCGCAATACAAAGAGCAGTTGTAAAGTTTCCACTCACAGAATATTCTAGGTCTAGATCAGATGGAACAATAGGCTCAGATGTAAAGTACTTTTTAAACTTGTATGATGCAGGAGCATTTGAATTGACAAGAGACAATAATGATGTTGAAGTTTTCGTCGTGTCGCAAAGCTGGACAGAGGGAGATGGAAAATTATCAGATGACCCTAATGTTGAAGAAGGTGTTAGCTGGAGATATAGAACAGGAGTTTCTGAATCTCTAGAGTGGAAGTCAGGAAGTCAAGCAGACTGGGGTGCAACATATTTTTCTGGATCTCATTTTTCATCATCTTTTTCTTTTTCAAAAACAGGGTCTGATGCTAGAATAGATGTAACAGACATTGTTAACACCTTAATAGCTGGAAGTCAGTCAAATGAAGGTTTTTTAATAAAGCGGCCAGAATCAATAGAAGACTCAGTCTTAAATTTTGGCACACTTAAATTTTTCTCTAGTGACTCTCACACAATTTTTAAGCCAACGCTAGAGGCACAGTGGGATGATGCGACATGGACAACAGGATCACTTTCTCCACTATCACTTGATGAACTAGGGAATTTAGATGTATTTATGAACAGTTTTAGAAGAGAATATAAAATAGGTACTATTTCAAAAATAAGAGTTAAAGGAAGAGAAAGATACCCTGAAAAAACTTTTGGTACGTCGTCAGCTTATCTTGACTGCCAATATTTCCCATCAGCATCAAGTTTTTATTCTATAGTAGATTCTAAAAATGAGCATACAATAATACCTTTTGGTAGCGGATCAAAATTAAGCTGTGATTCTACTAGTAATTTCTTTACTCTAAGAACTGACGGTCTTGAGCCAGAAAGATATTATAACGTTTTATTTAAAATAGAAAGCGGAAGTGGCGCAACAAAAACAGTACAATTTATAGATAATGATTTTCAATTTAAGGTAGTACAATAATGCCATATAATGAAGAAGAATTAAAAGACAATTTATATTATCAATCACTAAAAACTAGAGATGAAGAAGCTTATCATCTAAAGTATCACAAAGCTCATGATGTTTTTATGAATAGAGAATCTGAATTTGAACAGGATGAAATGAAAAGATTGAAAATTACTATGAGAGATAAGAATGATGTAGTAAAGCTGTATGAAGATCCTGCAACAGGTGAAACATACCCTAGCCCCTGTCAACATCTTTATATTGAAATATATCAAAGAAGGTATAGGACACAAGAAGATACGCTTGATTATATAGACAGAAATTTTACGGAGTTGTAAATGTTAGTTGATCCAAAAAATAGAAGAAGTCAAATGCTTCCTCCAAAGATTGCAAAGTTTGTAACTCTTTCTGAAGGCAATGATTTTATTACTTATAGAGACTCTGATAGATTTCCTCAATTTGAAAATGAGCCGTATGGTTCTGTAAAATGGCCAGAAGCAAGTTTTGGAAGTCATACAGATGATTATGTAAGAATCAACATTTATGGTGATGATCAGTCATTAATTACAACAGCATATTTAAATAGTGATGAAATTGAGACAAATTTTGATAATGATTTAAATTATCCAACAGTTGTCATAGACACAGGAAAAATATTAAGAGATCTAGGTTTTAGAAGAGGAAGGTTTCGTGTAAAGTTTTGTTTCTATAGAAATATGTTTGGAAGCCCTTTTCCTTTATTAGTTAATAACGATGAAAAAATTTACTTGGGTGGATTTGAAGAAGATAATAACGGAAAGCTATTTTCAACAGATGATCATCCAGAATCAGAAACCTCAATAGGTGATAGACTCTATCCTAAAGAAGATAAAGCAACAATAACAAAAATTTCTAGTGATAGAACAGAAATAATCTTGTCACCTCCGTTTGTAGATAATATTGATTATCTAGAAAAATTTAGAGTAGCTGCTTATACATGTCTAAATGATTTTGGTGATAATAATCAGTTTGTAAAATTTAATTCAGAAGACAGTAATACAGTAACTCTTCTCGGGTATGACACAGTACCTAGATCTTATATAAATGGGATGTTAAGAATAAATAATGCTTACTTTTTAGGAAATAGAGTAACACCTGCAATAACTGCTGAATATGTTGTTGAACCTACGCTAACAACAGTTGACAAGACACAAAATTTATTACAAGGAAGATTCTTAGACAGTGACTATCAGTGGCGCCCTCATTCAGTTTACAAAGATGGAGTAAATTCTATTTCTATAGAAAATTCTACTTTAATGGCAGTAAGCACTGTAATAGAACAATCCCCAATTGGCAATCAGTGTGTAAGAGTAGAATATCAAACAACTGAAACTTCAACACCATCATCAGCAAACAGATCTTTTGGTCTATCACCTTATTTAAAAATTCATAGACCAATAAACGGTGAAGAGATGACTTTTAGCTTGTATGTTAAAGCTGATCAGGGTGCAATAGGATCAAGAGTAAGCTTACTGGCACACGCAGGATCTTGGAGCGAAGAAGGTACTACAAAACATTCACAAAGAATCGAGATGACAGGAAAGTGGCAACGTATCTCTTTGACATTTACATTGACAAATGTTGGTGACGGAAATGATATGATTACATTAAGGGCAACTCACTTTCCTGATGGAGCTTATGACACACAAAATGAAAGTAGTGTCGTTGGTCTAGGCTATCTTTACGCAGGCGCACAGCTAGAGCTTGGAAACTCTACAAGTGATTTTACAAGAAATGAAGATGATACTTCAGAAACAGAAGAAATTGCTGAGGCAGGAATTATAAGATATAAAGATCCTGATTCTTCAGATCAAGAACAACGAAGAATTTTAAGTGCTGTTTTAAATCCTGGAGACGAGCCCTTTAATAGAAAAATGATTGGAAGCACAATCATAATAAATGATGGGATCGCAATAGATGACTTTTCATCACAACTAACAGTTGTCGACACAGAACATAGAGAGATTAGAAAATTACATGTAATTCCTGATGATGAACTATCAATACCTGGTTCTTATATTGGTGCTACTAATTATAAAGGTGAGACTCTTAAATGGAATACGTCACTAAATCATGCAATATGGGTGTTAGGAGAAAAGTATGGAGATAGAATATGGTCTTCAGGATGGAGCGCAGCACCCGGAGATCAAAAATGGAGCGAAGTTGGAACTGCTCATATAGGCTACCACGCTCACTGGACTTACGGAGGTGTTGACGGTGAAAATGCACCTTGTATGTATTTTCCTGATTTAAATTATCAACCAGAAATTTTACAAGCTAGACAGCAAGCTTTTATATCTGCAGCTACGTCAGAGACAGGCTATTATGTGAGTAGAGGCTTGGATGATCCTAGAATATCAGGTGAGTATTATAACATGAGTTGGTGGCAACACAGATATCAAGCTATTGCTACAAATAGAGGCGGTGTTTCTGGGTCTTCTAGTACAATTGGACCTCTTGCAAGGTACGGTGCAAAGCCAGGAGATACAGTAAGAATATCTTGGAAACAAAAGTCCAGACCTGTAGAACCTGTTTTTGATCAGGGCGGAAGAAAAGGAGCACAGGTACGTCTGTATCACTGGAGAATAAACAATGTTTATGCACCTGATGAGCCGATTGTAACATCACTTGATGTGAAAACAGAACAATTAGCAATGGTCAGATCGATACCTTCATTTAGACAATCAGCTCAAGACGGGACACAATTACTAAGAAAAGTTGACGGAACAAACTTTCCTGATGTAAAGCTTGCTAAAGGTGACTTGTCAGTAGAAGAATATTATTTAAGAAAAATAGAACTAGATCAATTTACTTCTAGAGCAGCAATTGGTGTTTGGAATCCTGGTCCGGGTTTTAAGACCTATCTTTTAGATGGTCAAAGTGGCACAGAGGCTACAAATACGCAAATCAATTCAGCTGTTAGTTCTGACAATGATGGAAAAATATGGTATGGTAGAAATGATGAGTTGTTGGACAAGCTTGGTCCAGATGGAATTCTTTATAGAGGTCAAGTTCAAGAAAATACCGGCCTCTTACAGACTCTAAATATTACAAATATTAATGATTTGCAAGTTAATCCAGGTAAAGCAATAGGGTCTATGTTCACACCTAATTTAGATCCTTCAGACTTAGGATATCCTGAGTATGTTGCAGTTGACACAGGAAGAATTCCTACAGAACCTAGGCCAACACTTCCTCCAGATGACGGTGGCGATAGTTATGATATTAGTATCGGAAAGAGAAGAGGAATCGGTTTTGATATCACGGCAGCTAGTGAAGATTGGGTATACAGTTTTAGAAGTAAAAAATGGTCAATTAAAAGAGACTTGCAAAACAACGGATGGAGATGGAATGATGACACAGATAGCTGGTACAACGTACAGAAGAGTCCTGGTGAAGGTTTAATTATTCCGGCTATCATATCTATAGGCGAACAACTATTCTTTTCAGAAGCGTTAGGGTGGCTATGGTCAGGACAAGAATGGATATCTTGTTTGGAGCTGTGTAGAGTTACACCGTTCTTAGCATTTACAGACAATGACACGATAGAAAATTATTATAGAAGGTCAGAGGTTTATCCGAACTCAACCAGCACATACTTAATAACATCTCTGTATGATTCTAAAGAGCAATATTATCCTTCTTACGATTTAATTAAGAATGAAAAAACAGAATCTCCAGACGGTAAATTTTTGTGGCAAGGCGCACTAGGGTGGCAGTATGAGGGACCAGGAGATATTACAGCAGACGGAAAAACTGCAACAGAAAGGCAGTGGACAGATGTTGTTGAATCTAATCCTGACGGATCTGTTGCTGAGAGATTTACTAAATATGTTGAGTGTTTTGAGCTTAATGAATGGGAAGATGCTTTTGTAGATTTTGTAATACCAGACAACGGAACTTTTGGGCTTTACACAAATTCATCACTTTATGTTGTAGGTAGCAGAGGAGGTTTTGGAGAATTATGGGTAGATAAAGTTAGATTAGATATATTATTGACATCTAACGAAAGAATAAAAGTTGACCAAACAGCAAAGTTCGCACCTCTATCACTTACAATACAAGATGTATTAGGAAATAATGAATTGCTAGTTACATCAGAATACGATAATGCAGCAGCTGTACAGGGAGCAATACAGTCTAATTTACCTGTAAATAGATATACTACTTTTGGTTCTGGTTTTCAGATAGGCTACGCTGAGGCAGAAGAAGAAATATCAAAAGTTATGGGGAGGTTTGAAGGAAAAATTTTAGATGTAGACGGAAACACACTTGTTTTAAATAATTCTTATCAAGAATACGGAGCAATGATAAATGCAGTGAGTGGAAGTGTAGATTCACCCGACCTTACAGACCCTTTTGAAGAATTTTTTGTAAGATATAGAATTAAAGACGTTGACAACTTATATACAAAAATTGTTTTTGGGCCAGACACGGAAAGCTTAGTTATAAATTTTAAACCAATAAATATGGCAAATTATCCTGGGTCAATAGCTTATAAGCTGATGGAGCCAATTCCAGAAAATGTATCAGAATTTGATACTGCCTACATAGTGAGTGAAGTTACACCTGACCTATTTGAGAACGTTGATCTTATACCTTTCATAGATGAAGTAATACCTGACACTGTTTTAAAAGCACCAAAGCTTGATGAATCAGAACCAATTATTAGAAAAAGAGAGACAGAGTATAGGAGCCACACTGACTTAGTGGGTGTAAATTTAGAAACAAGAAAACAATTAGAAGACAAAATATTTAGTGGAAGTTTATTAGATGTAAGTATAAATGTAGATTATACACAATTTGAAAATTTTTCACACTTTGGTTCTGTAGAAAAGAGAGTAAGAAACTTCAAAGATAAGCTAGTTTCTATAGAATCATTTGCTCAAAAGAGCCAGTCGCTAGGCGGCACAGACCCGACACCTGTTGTAACAGGCCAGTCATCCGGATCATTAGTCTCTGGATCTTTATCTAGACAAGAACACTTTGACTTGCAAAAGAGAAAAGTAATAAACGAATTTGATGATTTTGAAAACTATATGTACTTTAAATCATCATCTTATATATCATCTTCAAACGGAATTATTTATGACAATGCTGCACCAAAGGCTAGCGGTGATGGAACACTAACTAGTCCTTATGTTCTATACTCTGTAACTAGCTCTCAGTTTTCTACATGGTTTGATAATCAGATTGTATCAGCATCAACATATGATAACACAAATATGAACAGGCTTGTAAATTTAACTCCTGCTCATGTTTCATATGATACTGAAAATGAGCCATTTATAAGGTTTGTTGATATGATTGGGCATCATTACGACATAATATGGACACATATAAAAGCAATGACAGATAGCCATGATAGATCTGAGGATATAACAAAAGGTATTTCTGCAGAACTTGTAAAACCAATAGCAGAATCTCTTGGTTTTAACATGATAGAAGGAAAAGACCTGGTAAGATTACCTGAATATCAGTTAGGTCTTCGAGAGTCAGGATCTGGTACTGGTATTTATGATGTGAGATTTTCTAAAAAGTCACAACAAGATATTTCAAGAGAAATATGGAACAGACTATTATCTAGTATGCCCTATCTTTTAAAAACTAAAGGAACAAAGCAAGGATTAAAAGCTTTAATAGCAGCTTATGGAATACCAACATCTATACTTCGTATACAAGAATACGGTGGTCCAAAAATACAAGGAGGACAGCCAGAGTTTGAAATAAAACAAAGATATACATATGCTCTACATTTTAAAGGATCACAAAGGTTAACATCACCTTGGTATAGAAATTCTGATACTGAAAGAACAAATGATACTATAGAATTTAGATTTAAAACAGGAATAGAACAAGACACTCTCTTAGCTTCAAAAAACGATTCTGCGCACGGAATACAATCTGCAATTTATATTAAAAATGCGTCAGGAGCCAACAAAGGAAAATTATCGTTTGCGCTAAGTGGAAGTGAAGGCTTTGTTAGCGCGAGCTTAGATGGACTACCGTTTTACAATAATGAATATTGGTCTGTTATGGTGAGAAGGAGAAGAGCAGAATCAGACCTGACAAGCAGTTTTTCAGACATGGCTTTGCCGTCAGAGACAGGATCACTAACACAAAGTTTTGATATATTTGCAGGATTTTATGATTCAGGAATTGATGATATAATAACAAGGGCATCAGCTAGTATAACTGTTTCCGGATCAAGTCAATTAGCGTCTTGGTATGAGTCTAGTTCAATTGGAGACAATTACTGGCATATTGGTGGATTTACACCTACAGCAAATGAACAAACACTGTATGGAACACAACTATCCGGATCTGTTATGGAGTGGAGGTACTGGTCAACACCACTGACAGAATCTGCATTTTATAATCATGTGTCTGCTCCAAAGGCTGTAAACGGTAATCACTTTAGCTCATCGTTCTATGATATGAATCTAAGATTCTCAATGGATGATAAAGCAAATTTAAATTCTGATCCTCATATCGTTAAAGATTTTTCACTAGTAGGTGGTCAAGTTTTTGCAACAGGATCTGGTTTTGCAGATGAAGTAAATTTTGAAACAGTGTTAGATAGACAAAAAGCATTTATACCTTCGATAGGCCTAAATAAAACATCAAACAAAATTAGAATAGAAGATGCTAAATTAAAATTTCCTGATGGAGCTGCTCCTGTACTAAGTACAACAGAAAGAATAGAGCTAAGTTCATATGATAGAGCACCTCTAGATAGCAATAAATTAGGTATATTTTTTGCTCCTTCTGATGTTATAAATGAAGATATTATATTATCACTCGCTGATTTGGACTTTGGTTCTTATTTGGGAGACCCAAGAGACATGTATTCTGACAGATATACACATGGAAAATTTGACAGGATTGCAGACACATATTGGCAAAAATGGACAACAAATTTTAATTTTTGGAATTATCTACAACTTTTAAAATATTATGATTTAAGTTTGTTTGATCATCTTAGAAAAATGTCACCAGGACGTGCTAAGAAAAATATTGGAATATTAATCGAGCCTACAATTTTAGAAAGGCCAAAAGTAATTGTAGGAAATAGACCATTTTCTGAAGAAAAACATTTTAATGCAAGGATGGATTTAACAGCACGCTATTCTCAGAGTTCTGATAATGAGTTTCGACAAGGAAATATAACTTTTGTAATAGACACAGAATTAACTTCATCAAACGACTTTTTTACATCAAATCCGATAATAGGCCCTTATAAAGTTGCTAATTTTATTACGTCAAGTTTTGAAGAAAAAACCGGTAAGATCGGAACTTTAGAAATGAGAAGATATTCTGGTTCTAGAGAAGACATACTTACTACACACTCTTGGTCATTTGATACAGAAATTTCTATGTCATCAAAGAGAGAAGATTATAAAACTGTTAGTTCATCTGCAAATCCTTATATTTTGGATCAGCTAAGATCATTTAATGCAAACCCACTTATCGATCCCTTGCTAAGAGACTATGCATCATCTAGCAATCAGGTGCATACAGGTGGTGGGTCTAACATATTTTTTGAAATATTACAACCTACTGCAACAGGTTCTATAACATCACACTTTAATGATGAAAGAATTTATCACTATAGCTCTTCTGTCAGCAAATCATTAGGTCTTCATTATTCAGAATCTCTTCAAAAAAGTGATGTTGATTCTTTGTTTACAACACACACAGGGCTATTTAATTTAGCTTATGGTGGATGTACAGAAGACGGATTAACTGTCCCAGAAGGAAATCAAATTGCAGTTGAAATAACAGAGGTTAATCCTTACACAGTAACATCGACAACATCTGGAGATACATTTGTCGACGTACAACTAGACAATGAATAGTAATAAAATTTAAAAGAAAACAATATTTATTAAAAAAGTTCTATACATCTTTATGGAGAAAAACAAATGGGATACTTGAATAACACGTCTACAGTTTTAGACGCAGTATTAACAAAAAAAGGCAGAGAACTTTTGTCAAGAGGAGAGCAAGCTTTTAATGTAACTAAATTTGCTCTTTCTGATGATGAAGTTGATTACAGCTTGTGGAATGTTGCTCATCCTTTAGGGACAGACTTTTATGGTACAGTAATAGAAAATTTACCTCTATTAGAACCTACAGTCGATCCTGATACAACTATGAGATACAAACTTATCACAAGAACAGATAATCCTCATAAGCTGCCTGCAATAGTAGCATTAGAAGATAGGTCAGTTGATTGGCAAGAGACAGTTGCTGGAAGTCCTCAGATAATTACACCAAGCTTAACAAGCTTAGGAGGACAAGCACCAGGACAGTTTATGTTTACAATATTAAACTCATCAATAGCTTTTCTACAAACAGGAGCAGGAACAGGTGCGGTAGGAACCGGTGGAATTGATTATGTTTCTAGTGTTGATTCTATAAGTCAAACAGTAACAGGCACATCTTGTGAAATAAGGGCAAAATCTGTTCCAAACAATACTGATGCTGGTTCATCAGCTGGACAACCTGACCCTACAACAACAGTTGTTGTAACTAGTATTGATCACGGTGCTTCTGCTGCTTTTACATTGACTGTTAATTATATCCAACAAACTTAATTTTAAGTTAGGAGTAACATATGTCTTTTTTAGACAAGTCATCTTTGGTAGTTGATGCAGTATTAACAAAATTAGGTAGAGAAAGACTATCTCAGAATAATTTTGTTGTTGCTAAATTTGCACTAGGTGACGATGAAGTTGATTATAAACTTTATAACGAATCAAACACTCAAGGTCCCAACAATTATGGAATCGTTATAGAGAACATGCCAATACATCAAGCATTTCTTTCAACGGACATGGCTTTAAAATATAAGTTAGTTACTCAAGAAGTTGGATCGACATTAACACCAGAGTTAGGAGACTCAGTCCCTGACACTATAACAATAACAGGTGAAGGTGATATTACAGTATTGAATCCTTCAACTGTAGGCGGATTAGGTGATGAAGAATATATAATGGAATTACAAGACAATCAAGATGTTGTTCTAGTAGAAGGTGATCTTAATCAAGAACTAGGAGGTCCTTAAAATGCCATATCACACACGAAGCGCTAGAGCGAGCGCAGAAAGCATGTCAAACATGTCTCGTGAACAAGCGCAAGCAACTGCTGAAAGAGAGATGAGCGGTCAGCAGAGAAGCACTACTGTTTCAAATCAAGCACAAATACCCAGGACAGATATACCACGTACAGATATACCACGTACAGACGTGCCACGTCCTGAATTTTCTAGAGAAGAGATAGAACAAAGTAGAATAGATGCAGAAAGAGAATCAGTTGAACTTTTTGGAAGGACTATAGTGCATCAAATGCCTAACGGTTTATTTATGGCAGGTTCTGATCATGAGGCGTATGAAGCAGCAATTAGAGATCAGAGGATACGTGATGAACAACAAGAATCAACTGATCCACGTGATGCAAGGACAACAAGAGAACTAGCTATTGAAACTTTGGTGAGAGATTCTTCAAATAGAGGTAGAGGTGTTGTTGTTACAGGACGTTCTGCAACTTTAATAGCTAGAGAAGTTTCATCAGCAACATCTGTAGAAGTATTAATAACTGGAGTTGAAACAGGTGCTCAAAAGAGAGTTACAGTAAATATAGCGCCTGGACCAAGTGTAATTAGAAGACCTATTAACGGTCAAAGAAGTCCAGTATCAGTAAGAAGCGGAACAGAACCAAGAACAGAACAACCTACAACAAGAGAAAGAACAGCAGAAGCAATTAGTAGAACACAGACTACATCTGAACAAATTAGAGACTCTGTTAGGACAGCAATTGCTGATGGTACAAATATTTCGGCTGAATCAATATCTAGAGAGATCAGTAGAAGATAAATTTTTTATGAAAAACAAAAAGGTTGATATTTATAAACACAGGAGTTAAATAATGTCAGTATTTCAAAACTTTGATATAGAAAACGATATAAAAACAGGACAGATAAGTATTGTCTCGTCTGGAATGTGGTCTGGAGGTGTTGGTACACTCAACAACTTCTTCACTTCTTCGACACAAACTGGAAGTACTGGCGAGCATTACTTTGATGTATTTAACGGAGAAGTAGGAACAGATGCGACAGCTTCAGTTCAATTCTCAGTTGCTTTTGGTAACTTTCACGGAAGTGGATCTCTTTCAGGAGATAATGATAATGCGGCGTCAAAAGCTATTTATAGACAATTAAGAAATTTATTATTACCTCAAGGCACAGAAAAATTTCAAGCAGGTGCTTTTCAAGGTGGTGGAACAGATGCAGACACCGATACAATATTTGCTGTAAGTATAAACAGGGGTAGACTAAAAGAAAAGATGGATCCAGGTAATTGGGAACTTCATCTTTCTGGATCAGATGGTCGTATTCATAAATTAATTGATGATAGTGGTGCAACAAATGATCCAAATGTAAGAAATACATCGAGAGAATTTAATATTATTTCTGGTTCTATTTCAACAGGTCAAGCAGTTGTTGGAGCTCTTTCCGGAAACACTGCATCTTTTGGTAAATTTTATCCTGAGTCTGGAATACTAATTTTGGACGCAACAAAACTATGCACAGGAGCTTCTGGTGGTGGAATTGCTATGGCAGGGTACAACACAGGATCAAATGTAAACGGAAATAATAATCAAGCATTCTTTAACACGCTGACAGGTGCTAAATATTTTGCATCAAGACGTGAAGAAGGAATTAAGTCAACACACTATTTTTGTAGAGTAAGACACAATCAGTATAATCACAGTCAAAATCCAACATATACTTCTGGTAGTGCTGGAGATCTTACTGTAGCATCTTTTAGAAATGATCCAAAGTCTTATATAACTACAGTAGGTTTATATAACAGTGCTAATGAATTATTGGCTGTTGCAAAATTATCTAAACCTGTATTAAAGTCTACTAGTAGAGAGGCATTAATTAAGGTGAGGCTTGACTTCTAAAAAAGTATTAAACCAATATAATTAAGCCCTGCGTGACAGGGCTTTTTTATTTAAGAACTAAAGTTGTTATTGTATATTTATAGAAAACATAGGTGCACTAAATGTTTAGAGACATAGATCAAGATGACAAGAGAGTGACTCCAATAAAAGTACACAAAAGATTTGTTGCTCAAAGATTTGGAGTTATTGACAACACGCCGTATCTTGGTGTAATGTTTGTTCAGGGTATAAAACCGACACCGACACAACTTCATCAGTTTGATACAGGGTCTAATGCTGGACCAACAGCATCAATGGTTTCAGGAGGAGTAACTTATACAAAATATAGTTATTTAGTTTGGCAACAAACTTATCATATGTTCTTTAAGTACGCAAATACTCCAAATGATAGAGGTACGACATCGCCACAACCCCAATTTGTTTTTGACAAATATCACAGACCGTGGGGTAGAAATACAATAATGTCTTCAAGTAACACAGTTCCTGACTATATAACACTTAGACAAAGACAATTTCATAATCAGTTTAATGTTTTTAGTATACCACAGCGCCTGTATGGTGAAGGTATAAAAACAGGATCAATAGAAATAACAGACCACTCAACTGACAATGTTATAACAATTAAAGATGATGGCTATGGAAATTTGTATGACTCTGCTTTTGAGGTAAATTATCTAAGCGGTAGCTTAACAAACAACTCATCTGGATCTGCAGTTGGCGTTGTTAATTATGATTTAGGGCTTGTAGTAATAACAGACACAGGAAGTTATGGTACTGTAGGAACCGGGACTGGTTCAAACGGATGGAAGCTTGAATGGGACTCTACAAAAACTATTCAAGAATACGAGTTTACTTGTATAATTCCACCCTTTACATTCAACAGGACAAGAAACATAAGTGTTACAGCAGGAAGAAGTGGCAGTATGAATATTAATGCAAGTGTATCAACACAAGACAACTATTACTGGAAAGGTGACTCATATGTGACACAATCAGCAGTAAAAAAATTAAGTGCAATACTTCCTAGTCCAGCTGAGTCAATGTATAATACTAGCAGCGCATATGTAGCGACTACTGATGTACAAAATTTTGCAACTCATTCTTTCTTTGCACCTTATGTTACTTCTATAGGGCTGTATAATGATTTTAATGAATTATTAGCAGTAGCAAAAATTTCAAAACCAGTGCGAAATGACCCTGAACTAGCGCTGTCTTTTGTTGTAAGATTCGATATTTAATAATGATTAATCATCTATAAAACCGGAGAAAACAGATGTTAAAGAAAATTATTATAAGTTTACTATTAACTTCATCTTTGTTTGCGGAAAACGAACTTTGGAAATTCTTTAAGTATTCCACAGCTTATGCGAGTTTCAGCTTAAATGCTCCAAGACACCAAGAAGATAGGTTTGCAATAGTAGGCGGTTTATCAAGTGGCGCACTTGAAGTTGCAAGAACAGAAAGAGAATTGAAACCTGACTTTCAAACATCTTTTGGTCTACGAAAAATTGGTAGGTTTAAATATGAACCAAAAAGAGGTGTAAAAAATGCAGGTGTTGGTGGCTCTTGGTATGATGGTTCAGAAAAGAACGCGAACGAAAGTGCAACATTTGGACCTGTAAAGGGGTGGGAATATCTACTAAAATTGACAGAAGGTCGTCAATGGGGAAGTGAATATCTCAACCAAGAATACTGGCTAAGATACACATCAGACTTTTGGATGGCAAAAATAGGCTGGACAGAATTAGGGCTAGAAGATATTAAGTACGGGCAAGGAGATTTAAGACTTAAATGGACTCCTGAATTTTTAGGTAACAATGTTACGTTTAGTGTTGGCGGAAAACACAGGCAGCATCCAGTATACGGATTTGATGCTATGGTATTAGACACAACATGGTATAAAGGGTCTTGGTGGGATTTTGCAGAAGATGCTTTTGGCATAGATGATAACAGATGGTTTGATCCAACAATGGAGAATCCTGATACATCGACTGGCTGGCACAGTCAGACTTTATATGAAATAGATCCTGAAACGGGTGAGTTAAGACAAGTAGAAGGACCAGGACCGTTTTGGAACGGTAGAGGAGAATACTGGGGTCACGACTGGCTCTGGAGAGATGTAAACGGAAAAATATTTGCATATACAGATAGAGAATATTTTCTTTATCATTTTCCAGGTATGTTAGAAGAATACATATCAGGAGTAAAAAGAAGTCTTGGATTTCAGAAAGAAACATCTTTAGTATTAGGAATAGACTATTATCATCATTCAGAAAATTGGTGGCTGCACGCGTGGGGTAACTGGTTACCGTATCACTACGGTCATGACATACACTCTTATCATAATGCTGCTCATTACAGCAAGCATTTAGAAGATGGTGGAGATCCACATAACTTTATGTATATGAAATCTATGTGGCATTCTTGGAATGATTATGACTACGGTGCAATATTAGGTGTCAAGCTGCAAGACAATCTTGGAGTTTTTGCTGAAGGCAAATATTTATATTATTGGGAGCGACCTGCTTATGACTTTAAAGTTGGTCTAAATTACCAATTTGTAGGATGGTAAATGCCAAACAAAGCAGCAAAGGACAGAAAAAGAAAGCGAAGACTATTAGACAAAAAGCTTTCAAAAGAAGGTAGAACTGCAAGGCAAAGCAAAAAATATAAAGATAAACTGAGGAACTTGAATGAACGGAGACGTTAAAATAGGTAAACTACTTTGTGACGAAGATATAATTACAAAGAGGCAGTTAAATCAAGCTTTACAGGTACAAGTAAAGGGTGATAAAAGATCGCTCGGTGAAATACTCGTCGATAAAGGTTTTTGTACACTAGAAGATATAACAGAAATTATTTTAAAGCACGGTAATGGTCACGAAGAAAAGCAAGAAGAGATAGTAGAAAAAATAGAAAAAGCTTCTAAAAAAGAACCAAAAGAGCTAAGTGAAGATACTAAATTTTCAATGTCGATTGGAACAATGATAGGTGTAGGTACAGCAATAGCATCTGTTGTTGGTGTTTACTATATGTTGATTGGCGAAATTGAAGAGGCTAAAGAATTACCAAATTTAGAAAGCTTGTATAAAGCTGAATATCCGTCTAGACCAGAAGGTTACAACTGGCCAAGATCTTATGAACAATATAAAGATCAAGTAGGTACACTTCAAGATGATATGGATGAAGCATTCGGTGATATAGAAGATATGAAAGATATTATTAAAGAATTACAAAAAGACATTAAGGACCTCGAAAAGAGGAAACGAGACAAATAGGAGTTTGTTATGAAGAAAATGATCCTTTTATTTTTATTTCTGTTTGCTTCACTTGGCGCGCAAGTAACAGACAAAAACTTCAAAGACAAAACTGGTGATGGTGTAACAGTTGTTGTATTCACATCTAAATGGGCTGAAAGCGATGGGATGAAATACGTTAAAGGAGTTAACGGACATGAAGATGCAATAGTGATACAAGTCATGTCTGAAGATACGAAAAAGATTTGTAAAAAATTAAGACTGAGAAATTACCCATCTATAGCATTATTTATTAATGGAGACAAGATAGATACTTGGAAGGGTGATATGGATGGTGTTATAGAAATAGAGCCAAGTGATATCAAAGATGCAATTGAAAATGCGCTAGCAGGCGATCAATACTAAAGGAGAAGTGTTATGGGAATTTTAAGTGCAGTAACAGGATTTTTAAGTGGTGGTGACACACTAAAACAAGTAGGTGGGATTATTGATGACTTACATATGTCAGGTGAAGAAAAAGCAGAAGCAAAACAAAAACTAGAGACAATATTAATACAAGCAGAGCAAGCAGCACAAGCACAGGTATCTGCTAGATGGGAAGCTGATATGAAACACGGCAGCTGGCTATCAAAAAATATACGTCCTCTAACATTAATCTTTCTTACAGCGATATTTACTATATTAAGCATCTTTGATGGAAATTTACACATAGGTGAAAAAGCATTTACAATTGGTGCAGCTTATGTACCAGTTTATCAAACACTGTTGATGACAGTATATGCAGCATATTTTGCAGGTAGGTCAATTGAAAAAGTTAAGAAGGTAACAAAATGATAAATTTACCAAGAGGAAAAAATGTTGTACTAAAAGCAGAAGACAAAGATTACGACAGAGGTTTAGTCGTAAAATTATTAGAAGACGGAGGTTATGACGTTTACTATTGGTATGATGATCCAAAAAAAGTTTATCCTGCTGAAATAAAAATAGACGGCAAATCAATAACAAAAGACGGAAAGATTGTTCATATTGGTTTTCATCCTGAACTAAAAAAAGATGAAAATTCTGTAAATGAAGATGGGCATAAAGATAAGCCGTCTGCTATAAGAAAGTTAAAAGTTTCTATTGAAAATGCAGAAGCAATTCTTAAAGCTTTGGAATCTAATGATGGAGAATTAATGACTTGGTGGATGGATAAAATAACATTGGCAAATGACTATTTAAGTAAAGCTAAAGACTTCATCGATAATCCAGTTCAAGAAGCAGTTTATAAACTTAAACCTGGAAGTGTTGCCAATGATTTAGATGAGCTAGATGCTATGTTGTCTAGGATGAAAATATTGGGAAAACCTGATTTTAGTAAGTTGACATATGCATTTAAAGGTAATAAAAGACAAAATATTAAAGTAGATAAGATTATGAAAAAATTAAAGCATAAAAAAATTAAAGAGGGCTTTGCTAGTGATGCTCAAAGACGAGCTGCTTTTGCAAGCGGCTACAAAGCCAAAGGAAAAAAGAAAAAGAAAGAGGGTGCAACTCCAAAAACGCAACCTAACTACTATAAAGGCTTGTCTAAGAAAGATAAAGAAGAGAGACAAAGAGTAATAAAACGGAGAACAAAAATGGACAGTGATGATCCAAAGGCATATAAGGCATTTAGGTCTGACAAGGGCGTAAAAACAAAGCCGTCTAAGTGGACAGCAAAATTTAAGAAAATGTATGGTGAAATGAATGAAGACCAGAAAAATGTATTTCATGAAAAATTATCTGCAAAAATTCGTAAGTCTTTAAGAAATAAAGCTAAAAAAGCAAATGCCCCTACAGGTGCGCTTACAACTGTTTATAATAAAGGCTTAGCAGCATGGAGAACAGGACACAGACCGGGTGCTAGCCAACATGCATGGGCAATGGGAAGAGTAAATTCTTTCTTAGCAGGTGGACCTGCAAGGAAGGTTGACAAAGCTCAATGGAATCAAGTTAAAAAACATAGGAAGAAATAATGCCTGCTACTTCAAAAGCACAACAAAGACTTATGGGATTGGTAAAAGCAGTTCAAGCAGGTGAAGTGCCTAAAGCAAAAGTAACTAAGAAAATTAGGCAACTAGCAAAAAGTATGAAGAAAAAAGATGTGGATAAGTATGCAGGTACAAAACACAAAGACTTGCCGAATAAAGTACAGAGTGAAAATTTAAAAGTAGATGTTGCTAGAAAGTATGGACCAAAAGGGTTTATAATAATGTTAAATAAATTTGGAAACACTGCGACAAAAATTTTTAGAGATAAAAAAGACTTTGATAAATTAAACATTAATTTAAGCAAACAGAGTGACTTAAAGAAGTTGCTTTATATTAAAACAGATAGAGTTGGATTTGTTATTGATGAAGGAAAAGGTCCTTGTTGGTCAGGCTATAAGCAGGTCGGTATGAAAA
>CETN01018927.1_pt1 | contig 18711 bp, 29 predicted proteins | sample 531301 | NCBI WGS metagenome assembly CETN01 (sample SAMEA2622656, study PRJEB7988) | marine metagenome | isolation source: saline water (ENVO:00002010), including
TCAACATCATCCTCTTTTAAATATGGAGGTAATGCTATTTTTAAAGAATTTATGTAAGAATCTTCAGCTATGTAACTAGCTTTTTTTACTTCTTTTACTGATTTTTTTGTCATAATTATACCTTTTTCCTGTGATTTCTATGTACTTAATTTAACTAATTTATTTTAATATAAAAATATTATTTTAGTCACCACGATTCGCCAAAACTGTAAATGTAAACTCAGCTTGAAATAAGTTTTCTACATTAGTGTCCTCAGGTGTAAGCACATCTATTTCATTTATTTGTCCATTTGTTAAGTGTATTGTTGTACTTGAAACTGTTTTTGCAGTAACACCTTTAAATTCATTATGTAAGCATTGAAATATTCTTTCTTGATCTGCATAAAATTGTTTGTATGATTGTTCATTATTATCTAATTTAGCATAAAATGATATTAGCACATCATATTCTTTAACCCACTCACCAGCACTAAAGTTGTCAAGTCTGTGTGCAGTTCCCCAAAGTTTTATACTAAATGCATCATCATATAATTTTTCGGGTGCTATATATATTTTACCATAATTAAATTCTGTAATTAATGTATCTCGCATATGATCTAAAACAAAATCATAAAAAACATTTTGGTATGTACTATTCAAAGTTAATGCCATATTATCTCCTAGTTGAGCCTATTGTACCAATTGTACTAACTCTAGCATCATAAGCTTTAGCTTCTATTTCCCATTCATCATTTAATGTTGCTTCACTAGCATCAGTACCTCCAGCAAATCTTACAAATAAACCTCTTCCAATTTTTTGCATATCACCATTTATAACATCATCATCTATAATTTTTTCATTTTTTAGTTTATCTGTATCCTTAACCCAAACAGAGTATTTACAAGATCCTAAAGCACCGGCTGTTGTAATTTTTACTTTATATAATTCATATTTTGTACCTGTATATTCTCCTGCTAATTCAACAATTCTTAAATTTCCTGATACAGAAACTTCTCTAACAAAACCTTTAGCAGAATCACCACTAGCTTCATTGGTTAGTACAATACTTCCAGATCTTATACCTTCCATAAGTTCATCAAATTCATCTTTAAATGATTCTATCATTTCATTTTGTGGGTCATTTGCTTGTAATAAAAATATAATTGTTTTTAATGCAGTTAATCTTACAATTACTTCAGGATAATTACCTTCTCTATCTTTAGTAACTTCTCTTGCTAATCTAGAATCTATCATTGATTCTACAAATCTTGAAGCTTTACGTATAAAACGTTGCTTTATAGAAGTCCAATCATCTCCAGCTTCAATTATCATGTCATTTGGATTTGATCCTGTAACAAATAATTCTACAGAATCATTACCTTCTGAATAACGAAATTCATATATAGCATTTGGATCGTCTGTTACTGGTGTACCTTCTATGCCATCAAAGTATAATACTGTAATAGTACCAGTATTATAAGCTTTATACATGTTAGTTGTATCAGTTGTTGTAAAATTTATTATACGTCTTTTAAGATCATAACCTGACAAATTAGGTAGTACATCTTGTAAATCCCTTTCTGTACAGTATTCTTTAGTACTAGTTAAAGCCATTACTTACCTCTTTTTCTTATTTTTTTTATTTTACCATTTTTAGTTCTAGCAAATTTATGTGTTTTGGTCTCTCTAATAAAAGTACCATAATAACGTTTACCACCATATAACCAACTTATTTTTTTTGCCATTTTTATCCTCCTACCATTTTTTACATGACCAATATCTAGCTTTAGTTTTAGGACCAGGTGTTGCACATCTATGTCTTGCTCTAAAAGATTTACGTCTTGCAGGACTAGATTTTTTTATACGCATGTTTGGATCACCAAATGTTACACGTTTGACTTTAGAACCAGCTTTTACAAATACCTGAAACTTTTTTTTACCATAACTAGGTTGTCCTTTTCTAATCCTAGTTGGCTTGTTTAATCTAACTGATCGCCCTCTATACTTAGCCATTTCATCTACGTCCTTTGCCGTAACGTCCTTTTTTCTTTTTATTCATTCTTTTTTTAGATTTTTTACTTCTTACTTTTTTAGTGTATTTTGGCATACAACCTCCTTAACTTAATATAATACATAATAACTTAGCATTTGCAACTGGATTCATTGATCTTGCTGCAATTTTTTCTATACAATTACTTGTAGCATCTGCTGTCCTCATTACTCCTGCTAATGCTGATCTTCCTGTTCCCCAAACTCTAAAATCAGATATAGGAGGACAACCTTGAAAGTCTATTGCACCAGTGTCATAATTAATAGTGCCAATACCACCTTTTTTTCTAATTAAAGTTCCGTCACCTTGGTCAATTAACATGTCTGCAGCATTTGGTTCTGCTACACTCGAGTCATTATAAGGATAAAGATCTTGATCCATAAACAAAGGATATTTTTCTTTAAAAGCACCTGATGGTATTCTACCACTACCAAGCAAAGAAGTTCCAGATCCTGTAGCTGACAATTGTATTTGTGAATAACCTCTACTTAAATTACCGCCTTTATTATCTGCCATTTGTCCACCTAATTGGCCTATAGCAGTTTTACTTGTAATTATTATATCACCTCCAACCATTGAAACAACAGCTCCACTTGGATATGTACCTGCTGAAACTGCATCTTCTATAGCTTGGTTTAGTTTTTCAATAAGTCCATTTTTACCTGTAAATAAAGAATTACTAGCATCTGTTGTAACTGATAAGTCTGCAAATATGCCATCAATATTAAGTTTAAATGTATATGTAGTACTTGCTGTTAAACCAGTTTCAGTATTTGCACCTAAATTATTTAAGCCTAAATGCAATGCTGCAGGATTATTAAACTGTATTGCCACTGATCCAGGTACAATTCCTTCAGCTACACCAGTTACATTTCTATGAACTCCAAAAAAATTAGAAGCAGCAAATCTACCACTGTGATCAGTATGAGTTGTAGTAGTTTGTAATTTTGTAGCTGTAGCACTCTCTACGACATTTAAATTATTAATGTGTAATGTAAGTGTACCTGCAGCTACTCCTGCTATAGCCTTTATTGTTTGATCATTATCTTCACCATTATTATCAATGTATATGAGATCTCCTTTTTTAAATCCTGATGTAAGAAAACCACTAGAACCATCTGTTATTGTAGAAGCAGTTGATGAATCACCTCCAACTACAAAAGCCATATCAGCATTATATGATGATACTGGCATATAAGAATTACCGTACCAAAAATATATTGGACTATCATCTGCATGATTTATAGGTGTTGTACCAAGCTGTCCCCTTTTCACTGTTATTTGTGTCTCACTGTCTACTGTAACCACTTGTATAATCTCTGTGTTTACATTATGTTCTCTTACTCCTAAAGCTAAATAATCACCAGGTTTAAATATTAGTGCACTTGTTGTATCTACTGTTATAGCATCTAAACCTGTAGTATCACCAGCTGTAGTACCACTTGCCATATTAACTAAAACTCCTGTTAGTCCTGCACCTATAATATGATTTTGTGTTGCTACCTTTTGATTTCCATCTGCATTTCCAGCTGATTCTACTGCATCATAACCAACAAATCTATTATGTGGTAAATATATACAATCTCCAACAGTTAAATATGTATTTTCAAGTACATCAGCTCCATTTGTATCTTCATTAGTAGCTGATACCCATGTTTCTTTTGTTAATTGCAATTCAGCTACTGCATTACCAGTATTACATATTAAAATGCCTTTACAATCTCTAAATTTATTCGATATAGATCCTGCCTCAAATTCTAATAATGTATCAAAAGCATCATTACTATCAAAGACTTTTTCTATTTTAGTCATTTCTGTATAATTTTTATCTTTACCATAGCTGACTGTTTCTTTATCTGTTTTTATACTAATATTTGTTGTATATCTGGCCATTGTTTCTCCTTTACCTTATATGATATCTTACTAATGCGTTTATTGAATAATCTGAATTTGTACCATTACCTTCGACTGTTAAAGCTAAATAATTACCTGCATCTATATTTACATCAGATGTTAAATTTAATGAGACTTTATAGAATTGTTCATAACCTGCTGAGGTTGTACCACTATCATCAGCAACGACTGTTGTCGTACTCCATTCATCTACTGTACCACTATCACTAGTTGCCAAATTTAATAAATGAAAATTCAATGTATCACCTGTGGCTGCAGTTGCTCCAAATAAAATACTTACTTCGTCAACAGTAATGTTTTTGTCTACATAATGTAAGTAATGTATCCAATCATCACCATTGTTACTAAAAGCCGGTGCAGATGGTTCTGAACTAGATCCAAAATTTATAGCTGTATTAGGTCCCATTCCTGCTATAGGCACAGCATAGTGTGTACCATTATTTACATCAATGTCTTTAGCACCAAATCTTAAATATTGTGTATTTGCTATTGTTTGAGTTTGGTTAACTTTAACAATTTTGTCAGTAGCACTTACAGTAAGTATATTAGTACCATCAATATCTTCTACTTCAAATGTTGAAACCGTATTTACTGTAGGATGTATTATAACACCTCTTTTACCTAATTGTAATGCAGTTGAATCACCATCTCCATCTTTAACTGTAACAATGAATGCGTCTGGCATACCAGATCCATTTTGATCTAGTTGTAATAAGTCTTTAAAAGTATTTGCAATTGTTTTATTATTTAAACTCATATATTCTCCTTAAATATTTGCTCCAAAAAAAGTAGCATTTTCTGTTACAGGTGTCGAAGTACTTGGTACTGTTACCTCTAAATAATGAAATTCGTCAGTAGTATGTGCACCACCTAACACACTATTAACTACCTCTAATACTGAAATACTGTTTGCACTACCACTACTAGCTAAGACCCAAGATGAATCAAAATCATCAACATAATCTAAATCTTCCATTAACATCATTTTAAATGCACTACCGCTGTTAAAGTCAGATACAGCAGTAGAATTTAAATTATCAGTTCTAAAAGCAAAACTTGTAGCAGTAACTTGAGGTGTTGTATCACAATATTTTGTTACATCACTTGCAGACCAACCACTTGCATCGAAACCATCAAAATTATTCCATTCTGCTTGTATAGTGCTTTGATCTACTGAATTTTCTGGTGTGCCAGTTGCTTTTGCTATCATATATTGTATACCAGTCACACTACCTAAAGTTGAACCAATTCCTGTTACTGTATTGCTAACTCTACTTTTATGTTTCCAATTTATGCTAGTTGCGTCAGATATACTACTAGAATCAAATTGCATGTGTATTTGTCCATGTACATAGTTTCTATTTGAACCACCAGTACCTACATTTCTTTGCAGTTGTTTTTTTACAAATTGCCTAAGTGTTGCAAAACTTTGCGTTCCAGCAGCAGTTGTTGCCGTTCTCATTGTTGTTAAATCACTAGAATCATGTGGTGGCTCTGATGTTCCTATTCTGTAACTAGGTGTTTCTTCATTTAAATCTGTATTAATATTTACATCAATATAATTATTAGTATTACCAAGATTTTTTAATAATCCTTCAATAGATAAGTATTTTGTATATGTATATGTATTATCACCATTATCTTTTAGAGTATGCAATACATCATCAAAAGTATTCAGTGGTAAATAGTTTTCGTCAGTTATCATAGGTAAACATATAGTGTAACATCTAGATCCTAATGATATTTGAAATAAATCACCAGAGTAATAATTAGTATCGACAGTAATAGAATCAACTTCATAATTAAATTGATTTTGCATATCAGTCTCAAATTGTGCTAATGTTATTTCTTCAAAAGTAGTTTCATCAAACGTTTTTTTAATATATAAAGATTTTATATTATCTGGTATAGGTTCAGTATTAATGTGGCCTAATACTTTATTTTCAAATAGAATGTATGAGCCTACTTTTTTACCATCTTTGTAAAAATACCTTCCTTTATCTCCATCATCTGAAGTTAATGAAAAATTATATTTATTTGCAATATTTTGTAAAACAGAATCATTAAAAGAATTTATGTTTTTACCTACAGCATAAAATACAACACAATTTTTCAAATACATATTACTTCCTATTCCACTCATATTATAAAAATTGTATGCTGACATATTATTGTCACCAAATTCTTCTTCATTACTAATATCAAACTTAATAATAAAATCATCAGTGACTTTGCCATAATAAAACCTTAGATGACTTTCACTAGTATCTACTTCTTGATCTGATAAATATGTATTAATTAAATTATTACCAAGATCCGAACGAGCATTTATAAACTCTGTTGTAAGTTTGTTTCTTAGTTTTTTGGTTTCAGTATATTTATTATTTAAAATATTTAAACCTTTGAGATGTATTTTAAATTTTATTTCAAAGTCTTTAAATCCATTATTTTTATACAATTTTAAAAACATTCTCGGCTCTGGATTGACTATAAAATCATTTATATTATATCCGCTAATACCATTAATTTTTACATCTTCTATAGATATTTCTATTTGTTTACTACCATCTTGGCAGTTATCAGGTCTAATACCAACAAATTTATTAGGATCCATATCCTTTCTAATACCTGTACTAAATATGTTTTTTCTATTTAATAATATATCTCCAATATTACTTGTAGAATTTTCAAAAGTTAAATCAATAGGCTCATAAGTATTATCGTCTTTTTTATAATTTACTGGACAAGTTGTAGGATATACATGATACATTGTATCGTTTAATTTATTTGTGGTTCTATTAATACAAGCCATTAGAAATTTAAACTCGCTATGCCATAACATATTTCACTGGTTGCATCCCAATAAAATGTTATTATATCAACTTTGTTACCACCATCAGTTAGATCTGGGTTTGTAGCTGCTGGAAATTTAACTGTCGCACTACCACTAGCATTATTGCCTAAAGAATCTTTTACATTATAATTACTTATTGTTCTAGTTGAACCATCTTGTTTTACAAGTAAAGTAAAATTACCTGATACAGCAGGAAATTGCATATTTAAATTAGTTACATTACCACTCATTGTTAAAAGGTATTTTTGAGTATCTCTAAAATCTATAGCAACATCAGTAGCACTACTTGCACTTCCTTGAGTAAATCCTGCACCTCTGTCAAATTTTACATGATGGTCTGCAGCAGCTGTTAATATTAAATTTCCGTCTGGTTGTAAGGTCATATCTGCAGCATCACTACTACCACCTAAATCAAAATGGTTTGTAGCAATAGTTGTTACACCATTTGCTTCTACTCTAACTCTGAACCCATCACCTGCATCAGAGTTAGCTCCATTCCAATATAAGTATTCACCATCTAATTGAAAATTAGCATGATCACTTCCATCATAAAGTATAAGCTTACCAGTTTCAGCTTTTAACAATATATGGTTTGCACTAGTTATAGCAATGTTGTTTTGTGTATCACCACTTGAATTAAATAAATTTAGATCTCCTTCATCATCAACTTCTAATGTAAATGTACCTATTTTTGTACTGTTAGGTGCTAAATAAGATGTTATTTTAGTAGGGACTTCTAATTCTGTAGCTGTTATCTGAACTTTAGCATCAGATTTTACATTAACATTGCCGTTTAAATCATGATTAAATGCTTTACTTTTGATCTTGCCTTCATTGGTAATATAGATACCTGTTGGAACATCATCTATATATATTTGACGCCAATCATTACTTACATCTCTATTTATTTTAAGTTCTTTCGCCATTTCTCTAGTTCATCTAACCTTTTTGCACATTCTTTAAGTTCTTTTAATTGCATATTAACACTTAACATATCTATGTCTAAATTATTAGGTTTATGTACATAATCATATATGGCCTTGAAACGCTTACTTTTACTAAATAAATGTTCTACAACAAGCTTTATTAATCCTTTTGCTAGTTTACTTGTAATCATTTCTTATTATCAGATCTAAGACCTTTTATTAATCCTCGTAAAGCACCACCCACTACATTGTCTACTAAATCAATAAAATATGGTTCTATTGTTTTATTCCATAATGATTTTGTTGCCCAGAACTGTGTTAGTCCTGCTGTCATTAATATTCCTAACTTTTCAAATGTTCCTTCTACTACTTTGCATATTTTTTCATTAGGTATTTTTTTTAATACCCATAATGCAGCACTTCCGCCGCCTAAACCTAAACTCATTGTTAACCAATCCATGTTGATTTCTCCTATGTTTGTTTAATTTTCTTTTAAAAACTTTTCTAGTTTTTTCTTAAATCCATTACCACTGTCACGATCCATTAGTTTACCTATTATGTCAATTGTAATCCTTTCCATAGTGACTTGGCTTGTTTCTATTTTTTTTAAATCAAGCTGCATAATCTTTTGTTGATCTATGAGCTTTATTAGTATCATTCTTAAATCAGTGTCAACAACTGAATGAATGTTATTAAATTTTGTATGTAAATCTTTACTTAAATCCGTTTGGATCCAGTCATTTTGCTTAGCAGCTTCTTTATCTTTTTTAGATATATAAAAACCTAATGCAATAACCATAGCTACCGGCAGTCCAAAGGTTTCAATTATTTGGAATATATCCATTATCGACTAGCTACACTGCTAACGATATTAGATAGTTTTTTTGCACGGTTTGGTGTTTGTATTGCCCATTTACTGTTAAGCATTTCTTTAGATGCTGCTTTATAGTCTTTATTTTCAAAATGTTTTATTGTAAGTTTGAAACGTGAAAAACCAGTTATCCCCAATTGAAAACACATTTCTATAATAACATCTTGTATATCTTCTGGTAAATTATCTATAAAAGGAAATTTTTGCTGAATCTTTAATTTTAGATCTTGAACTTTTCTTTCTAAAATCATAGTTGCTATATCTTCATCCATATGCAAGTCTTTTATAGCAAATCCGTAGCCAATAGTGTCATATCCTTCCGTACACTTATAGACCCTAGATCTAAAACCTTCTGACAATTTAATATTTTCAATTAATGACATTATTCTGCAGGTACCAACGCTATTAATTTAGCTTTAGTATCATGTGTACCAGTATACTCAATATCATTCGCATCTAAATATTCTTTAATTTTTTTAACTGTCCAAGTAGTATCAGGTTTAACAGCAACTGTCGTTTCTGCATTATCCCAATTAACTTCACCTACAACTTCAATTTCATATTGTGAATCTTTTTGATATACTTCTAATCTTTTTTCAGCTATCTCTTCGATTGCACCATACCCATCTAAACCTGATGGAGCATGTTTTTTAAATTTTACTTGAATTAATTTCATCGAGTCTCCTATGGTATAGGGGACCACACAATTGCAGTCCCCTTATTTTAATTAACTTCTTATGCTTGCCAAGCTGCAGCAGTTGTTTGTGAACCTTCACATAATGAAATAGCTCTTACTTGATTTGTATCTTGTAATAGAGCACATCCATAAATTGTGTCTGTCACCATTTTGTGAGCAATATACTGCATATCATACTCAGCAACAGGAGTTGGTTGTTTACTGTAAGCAATTCCTAAAGCTGAGTTATGGATAACATATCCACCAGCTCTAAGATTATCAGCTAAAGCATTTCCAAGCTCTTCAGTTGTATCAGCATGGATTGTATCATTACCAACTTCAGGAGAATGTATTACATTCATACCCATAAGTTGACCAACAGCTCCAGCTGGAAGATTTACATTTCCTACTTTACTTACATGTACGAAATCATCTAACTTAAATAATGAAGCATATAATCTATTTGATAAAACTAGAGTACATTCTTCTGGTCTTAGATTTTGAGAGTACATATATGTAATAATGTGAGACAATCTATTTTTGTTTAAAACACGATCAACAGAGTCATCACCATTATCCATTTGTAAACCATTAATATTGGTTGCAAGCTTTGTAAATAAAGCTTTTTCAATTTTAAGAGCCAATTTATAACCCATACTTTCTGAAATGCCAGAAACAAGATCATAAGATGCTTGAGTCTTTGCAAGATCATCAATCATAATTGCTGTAACAATATGCTGATCAACGTCTATTGTCATATCAACTTCTGTATTAGTTGTAAAATCAACAGGCTCTCCTTGTACTTTTGCTACTGCATCAGCAACATCTTTATATGTAGGAATGTGAATCTTATCTCCTCCACCTGATACTAAAGATGAATAATCTTTTGCAAGAGAACCCATAACCAAATTCTTTTTAAATGATGCACGAATAGCGTCGCCCCAAATTTCTGGTATAAAAACATCAACTTCAGTTTTTAGCGTCTGATCATCAGCACCAACGTAATGTGTAGTTGCCATAACTATGTCCTTTTATGTCACTTTACTATCAACTGCTTGTTAGCCTTCAAGTAGAGTGTCCCAACTGGGAATTTCTTTTTATTTTTTTAAATGCGATCGGACATAAGTTCCCCAATTTGCTTTCTTTTCTGCTTCTGATAAATTATTAAAGTCCTTAACTTCTGCTGGAGCTACGTTACCTCTTGCAACTTTAGGTTCAACAGGTTTTGTATCTTTTAATTTATCTACAATAGATTTCAATTGAGTAACACCTAAGTCCTTAAAAAGATCTTGATCTGATTCTGGCAACTGAGAAAGTAGTTCTTTCTTTTGAGTTGTAACAAGTTCATTATATGCTTTAGAATGTTGTTCCCAAACTGTAGCATCTTTTTTTAAAGATTCATACATTTCTTTATATTTACCTTGTTCAGCTAAAGCTTTTTCTTTACTAGCCTTTGCCTCTTCTCTAAGTTTCGCTAATTCCTCTTCTGCTGCTTGAGCTCTCATTCTTTGTTTTTTTGCATAAGCTCTTTCATTAGCAAGATCTGGATTCTGTGTCTCAGTCTGGACTACAGTTTGAACGTCCTGTTCTTGATTTTCTTGCACTGTACTAGTGTCTTGGGCTTCTGTTAACATACTGTTAATCTCCTATAATTAATAAAATTCATAGTGTATTTTAAACATAATTTATTATAAATTATAACAATTTTAAAACAAAAAATTTATGATAAATGACGCTTATAAGCAAAATTGGTTTAACTTTATAGATTATCAACCACACGATGGACAACTAAGATTACACAACCCTCCACAAGGAGAGTTTGATTATCACAAAAATCCAAATGGAGCAAGATTTGTTGTTGCATGTTGTGGTCGAAGATGGGGAAAATCACATAGTGCAGCTAAGGAAGCAGAAATTGTTTTAACGAAACCAGATCAAAGAGTTTGGATTGTTGCACCTAACTATGGTACATCTGAAAAAATATTCAGAATTATTTGGGAAGATATGATAATAAAACAAAATATGCCTACTAAAAGAAAGTCATTAAAGGAACAATATATACAGTTTGAATGGGGAAGTTTTGTACAAGGTAAATCAGCAGAGCACCCTGATTCTTTAATAGGAGAAGGTTTAGATCTTGTAATTATAGATGAAGCAGCGAAAATTAACAGAAAAGTTTGGGATGCATATGTACGACCTACTTTATCAGATCGTAAAGGCAGAGCTATTTTTATTAGTACTCCTGAGGGCTTTGGTCAGTTTTGGGAATTATATTTAAGAGGTACAAAAGAAAAACAATGGTATAGTTTTAATTCACCTAGTTGGGAAAATCAATATGCTTTTCCTAAAGGTGAAGATGACATGGATTTGGTTGAAGCTAAATCTAATTTGTCTAAAGAAGTTTTTGATCAAGAATATGGTGCTAAATTTACAAGTTTAGCAGGTCGTGTATTCCCTTTTAATGACACAGAAGATGTAGGATTTTTTCCATATAATCCACTCCTTCCTGTATATTGTAGTATTGATTTTGGATTTAGAATGCCTGCAGCTTTATGGTTTCAAGTAAAAGAAGTTAATGGTGAAGAACACGTTTATATTATAGATGAAATTATACATGCACCAAGATTAAAATCAGATGATTTTTTTAATAAAATATTACAAAAACCATATAAAGTAACAAGATTTTATGGTGACCCAGCATCTTACCAAGTACAAAGTGGTATTGGTATGGGAGAAGCTGAATTATTTTATAAAAAAACAGGTAAAAGAATATTTGCTTTAAGAGATAAGGTATCAAGATCTATTATATCAGGAATTTCACATGTTAGATCTTTTATCGAAACAGCAGATGGTAAAAGAAAATTACACGTTAACAAAAAATGTAAAGGAATTAGTGAGGATTTATTAAGTTATCGATATGCAGAACACAAAGATGGTACACCATTAAAAGAAGAGCCATTAAAAGATGGATTTCATGATCATGGTATTGATGCGTTAAGATATTTTTTAGTCAGTCATTTTCCAATAAAACAATACAAATATAGGACGGTTGCTAAATGATAAAAACAGTAGACGATTACATTAAAGATGCACTTGGCGTACAAAAACAATTGCATGCTGCAGAAAAAAGAAAAGAAATTAGAAAAGCATTAGATTATTATGCTGGAGACAATACTGAACAATATATAAGCGATAGGTTTAGTATAAAAGCTTTTCAAGAACATCCACCTTCAAATTTTAACATTACAAAAAGATTTATAAATAGAATGAGTCGTATTTATACTTTAGGTGCAAATCGTAATATTAATGATACGTACGATAAGCTTACATACCTAAAAGATTATAAAATGAAACATATAGAAAAAATGACTCGATTATTGGGAACTGTGGCAATTAGAATTTCTATGGATGAACATGATAATGAAATGTATTTTAAATATGATCCTGTATATTATTTTGAACCTATATTTGGCGATGACCCAATGAAACCTATTGCGATTATATATCCTATTTTACATAGTCCAGAGGACATTAGCAACCCAATGACATGTGATTATGCATATTTTGACGATACAAGATATGTTAAATTTGATGAAAATGGCAACAGTATTGAGGAATATGAACATAATTTAGGTGTATTTCCTTTTTGTTTTACACACAGAGAACATCAATTGACAGAATTTATGGCGCCAGGTGCTAATGATATTATAAGTTGTAATGAGAATATTAACATAATTATGACAGAAGCTGGACTTGGTATGCGTTTTCAAATGTTTGGTCAAGCAGTAATTACTGGTTTTTATAGTGATGAAAAGATTATGAGAGCAGGATCTGATGAAACAATTGTATTACCAGAAGGATCTACTTACCAATTCGCAACAACTAAAACCCAGGTTGAAGAAGCAATAGAACTTATAAAGACTGAATTAGATTTATGTGCACAAAATAACCATTTATACGTACAGTTTGCACAAGATGGAGGAGAAACACCAAGTGGTATTGCTTTAAAAATTAAAGATCTTGAAAGGTTTGAAGATTACCAAGATGACATAGAATTGTGGAAAATATATGAACATAAGATGTATATTAAAGAAAAAAATATTGCAAAAGCTTATGGTATATCTTTACCAGAAGAATTTAAACTAGATTTTAATGAGCCAGATTATCCAATGACCATACAAGATCAAATCGCATTAGATTCTTTTCATTTAGAGAAAAATTTAATTACAGAAGCAGGATTAATGGTTAAGTATAATCAAGATTTAACTATCGAAGAAGCACAGACAATAATTGATAACAATAGGAAGATAAATGGCCAAGGACAAGAACAACAAGGACCAATTTTTAGTCGATTACGTACTCAGCTTGCGCAAGACGAATGATAAAGTTAAAATAAAACCACCTAAAGCAGATATGAAAGCTATTATTCAAGATCCTGAACAATATGCTAAAGATTATGCTGAAATAGCTTTAGCAAAATATGTAAAAGATTTTAAGAAAACATTTGATGCTGGTAAAAAATTAGCAAAACAATTAGAAGATGAAGTTTAGAAGAATAAATAGATTGAAATTTAGCAAATTAGGTCGTAATTTACCTGTAATAGTAGAAGGATCCTTACAACAAGTAGCAAATAGAATAAATAAAGCTATACAAGAAGGTATTGAACAAAGTAAAGATATAGATGGACAACCATTCGAACCATTGTCGCCTGATACATCAATACCAATAAGAGCAAGAAAAAAACAAGGTAGTAAACCATTATTAATTACTGGTAATATGAGAACTACAAAAATAGAAAGAAAACCTGACAGTTTTATTATAAAAATGGATGCTAAGAAAGGTAAAAATAAACGTAAAGTACAATATGGAGCATACCATAATCAAGGTTACAGAAATAGTGAAGATTCAGCATTTCCTGGTACAACTGTACCACAACGTAAATGGTTTGGCATTCCTAAATCAATGCAAAAAAATGGTAGTGAATTAAAAAAATTTATGATTGGCCTTGGTAAACTTATACATATGAAAGCAAGATGACTAGAGAAGATCTCATAGAATTATTCGGCGATGATATTGATGAAATATTAGATGCATTAGAAAAAGGAATGCCTGCTGCAATTGAATCTTTAACTAATGCTATGTTAACACGATTACACTTTGATACTGTCATCTTTGGCAACCGAATTCAACAATATACACAAGCTTTATTAGAGCAAGGTATCTCTGAAAGTTTTATAGTTAGCAGTTTGGAGAACGATATGAAGTCTGGAGGACGTATTTTCGGTGAACTAACAAATAATATTAAAGCAGGAATAAAAGAGCTTGTAAATCAGTCTGGCAGATTAGGTCAATTAGAGCAATATGGTAATAAATATGAAATGTTTACGTGGGTAACTGTAAGTGGACATCGTATATGTATTGATTGCGAAGGTAGATCAGGTCAAGAAAAAACCTATAATGAATGGTACGAAGCAGGTTTACCAGGATCTGGTTGGTCTGTATGTAGAGGCTATTGTTATTGCGTTTTAGATCCAACTGGTACACTTTCTAAGCAGGTTGACGCTCCAGGAGACCTCCAAGAGCAAAATTCTCGCCAAAACCGCTAAAAAAACGTAAAAAAAACGCACTTTTTTTAAAAAAAGCATGTCCAAGTATACCCAGTGTTAGTATATTTAGATAGTTGATAACTTAAAATAAATGGGAGAATAAAATGAAAACAAAAGTACTAATAATAACTCAATATTATGAAAATTATTCTGATACGGATACTCCATATTGGAAACCTAAATTTGGTAATGATTTTAGTATAGATATAAGTTGGGACCAACTAACGTACAATCAAGAAAATACCATAAAAGCATTTAAGAAGATTTGTAAAGACAAATCTAATTCTATGGTTAAGTATGAATATTTAGACTTTAAAGTTTGTAATCCTGAGCATTTAGACATTGATATAGATGAGTTGATCAAGGAGGTAAAGTAATGGAAAAATACATGAAATACTACACAGCATTAGGTTTAGCTGTTGATTTAGATCAAGAGATTACAAAAAAAATAATAAGTAAAGGTAAAAAGTTAGACTACGTTAGAGAGTTAAATCCACAGTGGACAAAAGAGCAAATTAATGAAGAAATTGCTAAGTTAACTGGTGAAATTGCTGCTCTAACATCAATACTAACTTTAATTGATAACATAGACACAAACGGATGTTAAAAAAGGAGGACAAAATGGCTATTAACGTAAATGAATTGCCTAAAGAAATAGGCGATATAGTTAAGCGTGATAATGGCATAAGTACTCGTGAAGCTTCAATGACAAAAAACCAAGTTAGATCTCATGCTATAAAAGTTTTAGCAGCGATATCTAATTTAGATAAAAGTCAAGCTCATAGAGTCTTACGTCATGCTATAAAAATGATGAGCGTATAGTTCATTATCAAAAAGGGGATTTTGGAGTCGCTTCTAAAGTCCCCTTTTTTTGTATAAATCTTACCAAATATCTATGATTCTCAAACCATAAATTTACCTTATACTTATCTTCGAAATCTCTTAATGTTTTATCGTGGCGTTCTCTGTGATGATATCGACATAGTGGTATACACGTATAGTGTTCTAATAAATACTCGTTTTTACGATTTCTCCCCATGCCAATTGCTTTTAAATGATCAGGATCTACAGGATTTTCAAAACAAATAATACAATCTTGTTTTCTTATAAAGTCAACAAAGTCAATAGGTTTAGAACCATCTTGCAGCAAGTTCTCTTTCTCTTCTTATTCTTTGACGTTTTATATTGTCCTTAGAGATACACTTTTTACATTTACGGTTGAGATAACCAAGATTTCGCACCATATTATCTTTAGTAAATAGTGTATTACACGTATTGCAATTTTTAGGATCCTGTGCATTACGCTTGTGAGGTGGATTACATTTTTTCATAGACCTAATTCTTTTTCTTTAACTTGTAGCTTCTTAAGCCAAGCTTTTCTAACATGATCTGGTTGTCTTCCAGCAGGAAGAGGATCTATTCCAGCTATTTTTGCTCTTTTCCTAAGTTCATATCTTAAATTCTGATCGCGATTTTTTTTCTGCTTTTTAGTTTCAACAATAACACTGTTAAGACGTTTTTTTTGTACTTTATATTCTTTATTATTAGTTATAAGCTCTTTCTCTATTTTCTCAGAGTCAACCTCTTGGTAGTCTGCTTCAATCATGTTCTGGTTCTTTAAAAACTTCTCAAACGGTGAATCTACAGTAAGCTCAATTTTATTATTTAACTTATTATAATGATTCAATATTAGTTGTGCTGCAGGAACTGATCCAGACTCTGCTTCAGAAAACATAGAGTCCAATACTTTCATAAGACGAGTACCATTGATCTCAACGAAACGATCATAGCAAGCTTCTATAAAAACTGGATTTTTTCTCCACGCAGAGATTGTACTTTCACTAACTTTTAATGTCTTAGCTAAGTCTTTATTCGATGTGGTTGGAGATAAAGCAACAAGCTCAATAGCTTCTAATTGTCCAGCACTAAGATTATATGTCTCAAGCTTACTCATGGATTGTTAATTTACTAATATTTCAAACAATATTAAACATTAAATTTTCACATTTTGTGGAAGGTACACTGCCGTCCGTCTCGATCGCGCATACACCTATCAGCCCCACCCTAAAACTCTTCATACTCTTTCACGCCTTATTCAATGATCATTCACTGATAGATCAATAAGAAATTACATAGACATTCCTGAGGAGATCCTGAGGAGATCACCCTGATCCAGATCTGGTTCGCCTGATGCCCTAATTTTGTTTGTTATTGACTAACAGTATGGTATGGTTCTAACCTAGTGGAGACGCTGTGTGTGGGACTACTTCGCTAGTAATTAGTGTTATTTCTTTGGTATTCTACTTATGATTACAGAATCAGTTTTAGACTGCTGTTGGGATATCGTTGGTATGCCTATATATTTAGTATCATCATCAAATATAAAATCCTCTCTGGTTAATGCATCTAGCAACTGTTTGCATCCTCCAACTAGGTTGTCATAGTCTCTGATCCTATACCTACGAAAGACTAATATAGATATCTCGTACTCTGACTCTAGCTTTGCTAATGGTATGTTATTAAGTCTCATCTGATTTCTAACTAATAAGCAATATGTCTGTCTTAGTCTTCTCTTGGCTGCCCAATGCATCTTATCTAATTTGTTTCTAGACTCTATGGTAATGGGTAGTGTTATGGTATCTATCTTATGCATAGTTTATAGGTTTTTATGTGCGCACGTTTCAGCAGTATTATGCCCTCTGTTGTATGATAATCTTCTGTATAATATACTTCTTTAATGCCACATTGTATAATCAATTTAGCACAGTCCCAACATGGTGATAGGGTAACAAACAGAGAGGATCCTTCACTGGATATAGTAGATGTAGCTAGCTTGGCTATAGCATTTGACTCTGCATGTAGGACCTCTGGTTTAGTTACTAGATTATATTCTATTTTATGCTCACATTCGTTAGGGAAACCAGAAGGCATTCCATTATAACCATCAGAGATAATACGTCCATTGTTAACTATAATACACCCAACTTTTTTTCTTACTGCATGGCTATTAGTAGACCATTCTTTAGCTATTCTCATATATGATTTAGCATTCTTTATCATCTGATCTCACCCCAATCTCTATAACTGTCTACAGAGGACTTATCTAAATTAGATGTAACATTACCAGCGACATTCCACATTAAAGCTCCAGGGGAAGCATATTTGAGCATATATTCCCAGATCTTAGCATCATAATTTGAAGCAGAAGGAAATGGCGGTGTATATTCTTTACTGACATTTGTATGAAATGCTTTAGGATGACTAAATACTTCAGATCGACCAAGCTCACCTTCTTTTAAGTTTCTAGCTACTGCAACTGAGTTAAAATTAGCTTTATCGAATCCAATTTGTAATCCTCTTGATAATACACCTGTAGATATGGCACACCATACTTCATTAGGACTACCATAATATTGAGTGATTGTTTCGCAAGTTTTAACTATACAAGCAGTTACAAGATCATGTACTAAGCCTAATGGTATAAAAAAGGCATTATTTTTGCTAGCCCAATCTTTGGCTATGATATTTAAGTTTGGCATAGCAGCAATACGTCTAAATATAGGTTTTGCACCTCTTTCTATACATACAGCTTGATGTTCTGATATTTCTTTAGATGAAGGCATAAACAAGATTAGTTTCTTATTATATTTCTTAGCGAGATAGCTTAAACTTATACCTGCAAATCCAAATCGTGGTTGTACATAGACTAAAGTATCTTGATCACAGTTTTTAATAAGGTAATCACCAAAACGGCATTTAGATCCAAACTCAATAAGATCATCTCTCACTACATAGAAATCTTCATGTTTTTTTATAACGGGGATACCAAAAGG
>CETN01028566.1_pt1 | contig 18641 bp, 28 predicted proteins | sample 531301 | NCBI WGS metagenome assembly CETN01 (sample SAMEA2622656, study PRJEB7988) | marine metagenome | isolation source: saline water (ENVO:00002010), including
GGTAATCTTGATTGGGGTACGGCGAATTCTGTTTACAGCAGCTTGAACCGCTTGCTCAAGCGGCTGAGTATTTCCACCTACATTTAAATTAATTGCCATACCTTATTCCTTGTAAGGTACATTACACCAAAAAACTACTAAGCCCCTTCAACTCCGTGGAGTTTCATTAAATCTTGCATATCTAATTGCCCACCCTTCTTTTTAGCTTCTTCGTGAAGGTCCACAGCACCAAGAGGTTGCTCAATGCCAAGGTATTCATAATCTTCTTTACCAGCACCAACCAAAGTACCTCCATCACCTCCAGAGATCTTTTCTTTCATTTTATCTCTTTCTTCCTTTGAAATACTTCCGTAGTCTAATAGTTTTTTAGGATCTTTTTTGATTTGTTCAGGAATATTTTCATTTTGATCAAATATATTTTTAAACACCCTACTATAAACAATTAATCTAATTTGATTGTAAGTAAGCTCACAAAATGGTTTTCCATAAAACTGAATACTATCTTCACAGAAACTTAAATACGGAGAATAAAAATCATTTAATATTGTATGTTGAACATTTTCTTCAGAGAAGTTTTGAAATATTGTATTATAAGATACCACAATATCATTTAGTTCTTTGCCCTCGATTTCATCAAACTCATTTTCAGAGAACATTGGTTTCTTTAGCTTGGCATCCTTAAAAAAACTTTTAATCATATAAAAGTCATGAATTCTATCTTTGGCATATTTTTCGCAAGTGTTTCCAAGAAGCGCGATTTTTTCATTTTTCTTTTTTTGCAAAAGCTCGGTTTCTTCATCTATAATCCTTGACTGAGCATCCATTTGCTTTTTAAGAACTATCTTAGATCTAGCTTTTTTTAAGCTTTCGATAAATACTTCTTTTTCTTCAATAAATTTTTCATCTTCATCTGTCCACTGCTCTTCATCTTTTAAATAAATAAGCATGTCCTCTTCATTGGGCACACCTTTTTGAAGAGCTATATTATAATACTTTTCTTCTATCTCCTCTAGCTCTACTTGGTCGTGAGGAGTTAAGTGCTTAATATAAATAAGCTTATCATTTAGAGTCGAGGAAGAGTAGCCCCGAACTATGTCCCTAAATATTCTTCTGTGGGTAGAGCCGTCCACGCATTATTAAACCTCTCCAGATTCAATATCTGCATCAAGCTGCTCAAGGTCTGCTCTAGAAGCTGCGCCAGAACTGTAATACCAGAAACTAATCATCGTGGCAATCTTGCCACTAACTAGATCATACAATTCATCACCATCTTCTTCCAAACTATAATAGCTATCAAGCTTATCTTCAAAATTTTCTCCTTCAAACAAAGGAGTAATTTCTTCTTCGTCTCCCTTTTGAATAAAAGTTAAATACAAAATATACCACTGAATAGCCTTATTTTGAGCCCTTGTATCTGCGGTATGATTAAATAAAGAAGAATAAGAGGTTTCCATATCTACAATTTCTTTTCGTAGTAGAGCGATTTCTCCAGACATCTTATCCATTCTTTTTTTGTCTGTATCGGTAGGCTTGGTTTTTGCACTAAGCTTTTGGAACTCTCCAGACTTTTCGCCAAATTTTAGATACAATCCAGATAGCTCTTGCGCATCCTCTTCGGACAACAACCCTCCAGTATCGCTATATTTTTTTGCGAGCATGGCTTTAGTAAGAATTCCCTTTCTAATACAATTGCTCATCTCAACACTATATTCTAGCTCTGCTTCTTCAATTTGCCTACGATTAGGCTGCTTTAAAATAATTCTATAAGGAACCGCTTCAGTAACATCCTTTGTTATCGACAAAGTTTCCTTTTTACCGTTTTCGCCAGTAACCTCTTTGGTTTCTGTTTTTTGAACGGTTTCCTCTTTTTCAGCTGTAAAGCTGTAAATCTCCCGAAGTTTCTTTCGGGTATCATCCATTGTTTCTTTTTTTTCTGCAGTAGCCATATTCCTTATATTATTGATTAAACTCAAAAGTTATAGTAAAATTTTCAAGCTCTCCTTCAATATTTCTTATTGTTTCGTTTCCGATATCAAGCGTACGCTTTCTTAAATGCTGTAGCTTTTCTTCGTCGAAGTAATCCGCCTGCTCTAATATAGGTAGAGTATCTTTGGGCAGATTTTTACGCAGCTTATTAAATTGGATCTGATGCTCCTTTTGTAGATCCTCAAGCATAATAAGGAAACCCTTAAAAAGGGAAACCGTATTCCTTTGGCAATGTTTTTTTAAAATGCCTTCTGCGTTCATAAACCTTATACCTAACAAAAGATACACAAAAAAAGAGCTTTGGTGTAAAAGTTAGTATGACGGATCTTTTTTCAGACGCAGACAAGGAAACAATATCAGCAAACCTACTTCATCTTCATGATACCTTTGGAAGAGACATCGTAGTATATAAAGAGGCGCAGAAGGTAGTTATTAGCACCGATCCCAATTATAACCACTTGTATAACAGCGCTGGAGCGACAACAACAAGCATTGAGAATGTTCCAGTTAGAAAAGTATTTAAAGCAAGAATAAGATATGATACAGACAGAAGTCTAGAGTTTTACGGAGAAGCCAATGCCCAAGTTAAGGTTAACAGAACAGACCCAGGAAACAAAGTGAGAATTAAATTAAAAAAAGAAGACTACGACTATATAAAAGAAGCAAAAAGAATCGAGCTTGACGGAAGAATGTTTCATGTAGATTCTGATGCCCGAGCACATGGGTTATTTGATTTTATTCAATTTTATACGCTATTCTTAAGACCAATAGAAAATGATTGATCAATCAGTAAATAAAGAGCTTCGCAGAAAGCTATCTCAAAGCAAACAAGCTAAAAACCAAGTTAGGATGTTTATGGAAAAGCAATTTAAAATTGCACACACCAAACTTATGAACAATTTTGATTCGCATAAAGTAACAATAGAATTATCTGCTGGGCCTTCATCCGAAAATGTAACAGGAAGCTTGAGAGAAGGAAATCTATTTGGATTTATTGGCTTTAATTCGGGAGATAATCCAATCAGCGAAATGAGAAGACAATTAGCAAAGGCAAATATACTGATTCACAGACAAATCACCAGAGAGCCATTATCATTTATTTATAAAGTAAATATACCAAGCAAGGAGGATTTATATAAAATGACCCCAATGCCCTGGGCAACAGGCTCTAGCTGGCTAAGAGAACTAGAAGGAAGAGGCATACCAAACTTAGGTCAGTACAGATTTAAAGACTCTACCGCAAGTCGGTCTGGAGCGGGCATTCAAAATAGAGTCGGAGAGGGTGGCAGGGTAAAAATTCAATACATAACACCGCTTCTTGAGGAGTTTGAAAAAGATCTTGAGCAAACAGGTGGAACAGGAGGAATTATATTCGGATGAAACCGCAATTCCAGCACGAACTAACTACAAGCTTTATGCTTTGGGCAGATAATTATATCCTTAGAAGGGGAGACGCATTCACAAATTTTACATCAACATTTTATCCAGACACTGGAGATATGAGGCTTGGAGACAACCTTGTTGCATATAGTAGCCCTCATAAACAGTGGGTATTTGATGAACATATAGAATCTGCTACGATTGCATCTGGAATTATAGATGATGGAACTTTTATAAACAGGGGAGATAATGGATTAATATTAGATTTTGACAATGGAAGAGCAATACTAAATTCGTCTTTTGGTATGGAAAAGACCACGATAAGCGGCTCTTATGCCGTTAAGGACTTTAATTTTTATATTACAAACCAGACAGAGGAACAATTAATTATAGAGAGTAAATATGACACAAATAGTAGATTTAAACAAGAATTATCTGGAATAGATCCTTATAGTCAAGTTGTACCTGCTATTTTTGTTAATCCAGAAACCGCAGAGAACGAACCATTTTCATTCGGAGGAGAAGATAAAACAACAACAAATATAAGATGCGTTGTATTTGCAGAAAATACCTATCAATTAGATGGAGCTTTGTCTGTTTTTGCAGATTCAAAAAATGAAGTATTTTCAAAGGTGGCATTTGAAGATTATCCGTTGTCTGAGTACGGAGATGCTTCTGGATTTAATTATAAAACTCTCGCAGAGAGCAAGGTTGCACCATTTTTTCATATAGAACAAGTTAGGACATCAAAGCTTAGTGATAGAGTGAATAAAAACATTGACCCGTCTCTATTTATAGGCTTTATAGATTTTGAGGTTACCAACCTCAGGTTTCCAAGGTAATTAAATTTCCCTTTCTTAACTAAATAATGTAATAATGAAAGAACCAATAACCCTCAATATTAAATAATTATCTAAAATGCCAACAGAAGGAAGAGCAAGAGTAATTTATCAAAGTGAAGCCCTATATGCTAGTACTGTAGACGCTACTGGACATCATTATTTCGCATGTGTTAAGGACGTTGACGACAATGACTGGGGAGCCAACAAGACAGGTTTTAATAAACTGTCTGATATCCCAGCCAACTCTCAAATACGTACTGGAGTAGAACAATTGCGAAGGGTTCAGAGCGCCAATTATAGTTTTTCGCTAAATAGACAAGACGTTAATCAATTTGGTCAGTTGGCCAGAATTGACTCGGTTTCCATCGAACCACCTACAGTTTCTATGGATTTTTCATATTACCTCACAAATGGAGTAAATGAAAGAATTCTTGGAATGGACGTTCGTGGAACACAAAGCGCGTTCACTGATGAATTTATGGATGGCGGGCCAGCTGATAATGCTGGAGCAGATGGAAAGAACTTTTTCATCTTAACTACACCACAAGGGCAAGATGCAGTAGGCAATACTTCTGCAGAGTCTAGAAAGACTGTTATCGCTCTCGGGAATGGATTTGTTTCGAACTATTCGATAGAAGCTGCAGTTGGTGGAATGCCAATCGCTAATGTTACTATTGATGGAATGAATCTTCGAAGCTATACTGGTAGCCAAAACTGCCCAACCCCAGCAGTTAACACCAGCTATGGCACACCGATTGATAATATAGAATTTAGTCTTCCGCCTGCAATTAGTGGTGTTCTAAACGACAGTGCGGCGGATGTAGATGCAGAAACCGAAGGTTTTGCATGTCTTCGCCCAGGTGACATTGTTATGTCTCTTGGAACGGATGGAAGGGCTGGAGAGTTTGAAGCGCTCCCAGGCGCACAACCACCACTAGATTATACTGAAGGATCTGCGCACATTCAAAGTTTTACAATCGATGTTCCTGTCAGCAGGACCGTACTTAATAGGCTTGGAACGCCTTATGGATACAGTAGGGTAGTTGACTTCCCAGTAAATATTACTGTTAGCGTTAATGCTATTTTGGCTGACCTTAAGCAAGGAAATATAGCTGATCTTATCTGGAATACAGAGGAGCATGATCTTCGCTTCCAGCTTCACGAACCAGATCAATATGGAACTGGAAAGAAAGCAATTGAATATATAGTTAAGGGAGCACTTCTTGAAGGAGAAGCCTTTAGTTCTTCGATTGGAGACAACAAAACTGTAGACTTAACGTTTACCGCGCAACTAGGCGGGCCAGAAGACAAGGCCAGAGGACTTAGGATATCAGGTTCTCGCAACGCTTTGGATATTACAGGCACCTTCGCATAATTATTATATTAAAAGTTAAAAACCCGCTCAGTTAATCTGGGCGGGTTTTTTTATGCGTTGTAAAGTTTTAGCCCACCGCTGGCGCCAACACCAAAAGTAAAGCTAGAAGAAACGGTAGAGCTATCTCCAATTGAATTTTGATATGATTGGCTTTTAAGTTGAGCGTCATCTATTTCGAATTTACAAATATCTAAAGATGTGCCGTCTGGATTTCTTTTATTACAGTCAATTACAATATCATACCTTGTGCCTTGCGTAAAAAACGTGTCTGTCTGTCCAGTACCCAAATCTCTTAATATCATGTCTGTATTTATCGTTCCTATAATCGGATACTTGGGCTTTCTATTAAATACATAATTACTACCAAAACTGAAAATATCTTGCCTGCCAATTGGAACATCAATTGATAGAGTTTGTATAGCGGCCCCAACCTGTTCTAATTTGGCGCCACCGAACTCCCCAGCATGCTTGGTAATTGTAATCTCAATATCTCCAGGCAGAATAGCTCCTATATAATCTGGGCCGTGAAGGCCAGTCATATGTTCATCAAATGTATTTTCACTAAGTTTGATGGGTTCGGACGAAAAGGTTGATCCATTTGCCAGATTTACAGCAGGTAATGATGGCGGATCATTTGGATCATACGTATCGAACTTCATATTGCTACAACTATAAGTTAAAGATGCTCCAGGCAAATTGCCTACGGATGCATTAAAACGATAATTTGTTAAAAAACAGTTTCCGAAGCCTATTACATTGTATCCTGAAAAATCATCAGCATTAGATATAAAATTTACATCTCTGTGAGACAAATTATTCGACGCAACTGCAACTATATTTATATCGTCAGTAGTATTTGACTCAAAGTATTTTTTAAATATACTTGCATCTGATCCAAGGTGAAACCCAATGTTGCGCTCATTTTGTCCACTGGTAAATATATATGATATCTCACAATTTATATCTGGTTGTCTAAGAACTGGAGATTCTCCATTTCTTTGCATCAGTACATCAGACCCTACAGATTTAACGTCTAGTGCTGGGTGAGTAAAGCTAAAACCTAAAGATTGCACCCGCATTAAATCCCCAGATGTATACGGCGTTTCCTTAAAAGCTGGAAAATCGCTCACTAAAACTCCTAACTTGTCATAAGTTAGATGACTTACTACTGCTTCTGGCATTACACAATATATACACAGTTTTATTAATTAGGTGTATTTATAAAAGAACTCGCCATGCCAACAAAGAAGATTTCAGAACTAGATGAAAGGCTGACTTTACAGCCAGATCCTCACAACTTTCAAGTGCCTTACAGCGCTAGTACTGCCCCAACGGGCAATAAAGACTCTGAGGCGTTATTTATTATTGCTCGTTCTGGAGTTACAAATGAAAAAATAAATTATCGAAATTTCAAGTCTTCAACGCTAGACAATGTACTGTATTTGACGGGAAATCAATTAGTCAGCGGAAGTAAAGTATTTGCGGACACAACCACCTTTTTGGACACTATATTTATCAATCATATAGTTGATGTCACCTTTGATGGAGATATTAGCGGAAATATTTTTACTGCTGAAAGCGGGCTTTTCCAAAAAATTGGTATTGGTGATCCATATTTTTTCAGAACAAAAGATCCACAAAATGCTTTCGAAGTGTCTGGAGATTCTTTGTTTATCGGAGATGTCACTATCACAGGAGATGTTTATCAAGATGGAAATCTTGATGTACAGGGAGACTCATCTCACCTAGGAAACGCTTATTTGACTGGACAAGTTAATTTAACTGGAGAAGCTTATTTAGAAAATCTTAAGATTTGGGATGGAATTGAGTTTGTTGATATTCCTGGAGAAGACGACGAAACGATGATATTCAAGACTAGACTTTTTGCTGGCCAAGACAGCTATCAAATAGACTTTCCAAAAGATTTTGTTGAAGTTCCAATAATTTTTTCATCAATACAAAATGATAATGGTGGAGCCGTGATACCCTTTCAAACATCAGATGTAACTAGATATAATTATCAAATTAATTTTGGAACTGCTATACCAGACAATCATTATAGTGTACATACAGCAGTAATGTCAACAGGAGAAAAAGCAAGAAATAAAATAGGTATACAAAGGTTTACTACAAATCTGTCAGCTGGACAGTCTTCATATAAAATAGACTTTCCGTCAACATTTGCAGGAACCCCTGTTGTAACCCCAACAATAGACGGAGGAAACACTATAGTGCCATTTTCGATATCTGGCGTTTCTTCTGCGCATTATTTTATATCTTTTACCTCCACAACGACACAAGATTATAAGGTAAATACTATCTCAACTTTACCTGGTCGAAAACATTTAGCCAAAGGCGACTAATGAATAAAGATAATCGTATTTCAAATTTAACAGAAGCAACTAGGCTGATCTCAGATATAGAAGTTCCTGCACATGCAGTAATTCACGATAATCCTAATTTAGATACAGAGGCTCTTTTTCTTCTTGCAAGATCTGGTTCTCATAATGAAAAAATTACATACAGCAATTTAAAACAATCTCTATTAGATAATGTAGTTTTTCTTACGGGGAATCAATTAATAAGTGGAGAAAAAATATTTGCAGACACATGTACATTTAATAGTAGAATTAATGTTCATGAAATAATAGATAATACGATTACTGGAGATATTAGTGGTAATATTTTTGTTGCCGAAAGCGGACTACTGCAAAAACTTGGCATTGGAGATCCATACTTTTTTAGAACAAAAGAGCCAGATCATACGCTTGAGGTTTCTGGCAGCTCTTTATTCTTAGGCGATGTTACAATTAGCGGCGACCTTAGAATAGATGGAAACCGAACCCTCATTGGAGATTTTATTCAAAACGGAAATATAGATGCAACTGGAGAAATTAATTTAACTGGAGATGCATACCTAAGAGATGTATACGTAACTGGAGATGATGGAGCTTGGGTTAAAGTTCAGGGAGGTTCAGATGAAGTTACTTCATATAAGACAAGACTTACAGAAGGAAGCAGTCATTATGTTGTAGACTTTCCCAAAACATATGGTGCAGCGCCAGTGCTATCTCTTTCTTTGGAAAATGGTCGCAATAGTGGACCAATAATACCATTTATGGTTTCTGGGGTCACAACACAGCAATATGGTATAAATTTTGGAACAGCATTGCCAAACGATGATTACTATGTTCATACCACAGCCAGACCTGCTGGAGAGGGCTCTTACCAAAAGACACTCACACAAACATTTTTTACAGATTTGTCTGCTGGAAGCGATACATATTTCATAGAATTTTCTAGCCCCTTTGAGGTTCCTCCTGTAGTATCATCTGTTGTTGAAACCGTATCTCCAATTAGAATACCTCATTTAGTATCTGGAATTTCTACGAGTGGGTATAATATTAAATTTAATTCAAATATTCCTGCGGGTTATAAAATTCATACCCACGCAGTCAGATAAACAAAAACAAGTGTAATAACAAAAGATGATCTCCAACAATATATTTAATTCAGACATATTTAGTGGACAGCAACTATATATAAAAAGCGGTATTGCTGCAAACTCAGAGGGGATAAAATTTCTAGACTCAAGCGATACCACATTTATGCACCTGACTGATGGTGGAGATGTTTCAGTCAAAAACAGTATTAATATAGAGGGAAATACTTCAATTAACAACGCTCTTGGCGTCGGAGGAAATCTTATAGTTACTGGAGATGGCTTATTTGAAGGTAATCTTTCAACAAATAGCGCTCTGGGAATTGGATCCGATTTAAATATAAGCGGTGACTCAATCGTAGCAGGAAATACCTCAATTAACAACGCTCTTGGCGTCGGAGGAAATCTTATAGTTACTGGAGATGGCTTATTTGAAGGGAATCTTTCAACAAATAACGCTCTGGGAATTGGATCCGATTTAAATATCAGTGGAGACTTAATCGTAGCGGGAAATTCATCCATTAAGCATGATCTTGGGGTTGGAGGCAATCTCACAGTCACTGGAGACTTTACTGTTAATGGAACAACCACTACAATCAATTCTACAACCCTAGAAGTTGATGACAAAAATATAGAATTAGGTAAGGTTGACAGTCCAACCGACATCACCGCAGATGGTGGAGGAATTACCCTAAAGGGAGATACAGATAAAACAATTTTATTTGAAAACGATACGGATTCTTGGGATTTTAGTGAAAATTTAATACTTGCAGACGCTAAACATATAAGAACTGATAAGGTTCGAGCAAGAGATGGAGATGGGCTTTATATAGTCGACGACGACGACAAAGGAATTTTTGTTAAAGACGGGGGCAATGTCGGTATTGGTACTGATAGTCCTGATAGACTGCTAGAGATACATGGTAGTCAGCATGCTGGAAATTTGACTGCCTTAAAGTTGACCAATAATATGGCAAATGATAGTGACGAAGGTGTGAGTATTGAATTTGGTGGTAATGATACTAGAATTATGGGCTCAATAGAAAGCAGAATGAGAAGCACAAGCTCTAATTCTGATTTGATTTTCTCTACAAATCCTGGAACCAACAACACCGACTTATCGGAGCGCATGCGTATCGCCGCCAACGGCAAGGTCGGTATCGGAACAACTACGCCAACTGGAAATCTAACCTTAATGGGAGATCTTCAATTATCTCAGATTGCAGCTCCAAGCACTACCACAGATAAACTTTATAATGTAGGAGGAACTCTTACATGGAACGGAACAGATCTTTCAGCAGATACGAACACAAATCAGCTTACAGTTTGGAATATCGATACAGACGATAACAGCTCTACGGCTATAGGTCATGGAGAAACGGTTGATATTGCTGGAGGCACAAATATTACAACCTCAAGATCAAGCAACACAATAACAATTACGGCAGCAGCAACCAACAGAAGTCAAGGTTTTACTTTAAATCAAGACGCAGAAACAACAAGCGCAGTTCAATTTGCCAGAATTGGAGTAAATACAACGCCTTCTGGAACAGCAGGATCAATTGTTGCAACCAATGATATTATAGCCTTTGCAAGTTCTGACGAAAGACTTAAAGATAATGTTACTCTTCTTTCTGATCCAATCGAAAAAATATCTCAAATAAAAGGCGTAAACTTTGTATGGAACGATGAGTCCTATGATCACCTTGCGGGGCATGATGTTGGAGTTCTTGCTCAAGATGTAGAAAAAGTTCTTCCAGAAGTTGTTGCTACTCGTGACGATGGATACAAAGCGGTTCGTTACGAAAAGATGGTTCCGCTTCTTATCGAAGCAATCAAAGAGCAACAACAGCAAATAGCAGACCTAAAATCCAGACTCGACGAAGCTGGACTATAATTTTCTTGACAAGCTGCCAGTATTTTGATATACTGGTAGTATGAAAAAGTTCGATAAAGAAAAAAACCTTCTCTACAAGACCAAGTGTTATCTTGTGGGACACATGCAATACCTCAATGGTAGGAATTGGCGTGAGATTGTGTCGGAGAAGTTTAAAAATATGAACATTACCACTTTTAATCCTTACGAAAAACCTTTCGTTAAGGATGTTGAGGAAGACGAGTCCCGCAGAGAAGAAATGCTAGAAATGATGGACAAAGGATATTATGACGAGGCAACCAAAAGAATGAAAATGGTTCGCTCCTATGATCTTAATCTTGTTGATCGTTCAGATTTTATTTTGGCTCATCTAGTTCCAGATGTTGCAAGCTGGGGCTCTGCAGAGGAGATTGTTACAGCGGTCAGGATGAAGAAACCAATTTTTGTATCTATCGAAGGAGGGAAATCAAAGACTCCGCTATGGATGCTCGCAATGTTTCCCCACAAATATATTTACGATACAATGGAAGAGGCTGTCGAAATGATCGAGCGTATCGATGATGGAGACAAAGAGATTGACTCTGACAGATGGAGACTATTAAAAAAGGAATTTAGATAATGGAAATACTGGCATATTTTGAATTTTTTACTGGAGACTTTATTGTCTTCGGGGTGCTTGGAACAGCAGCTTTTATTTATAAATGCAAACAAGAGGAAGATTTTTGGGGATGAAAGCATTAAAATATGAAGACGTTTGTTTGCTGCCAAACTATAGCGAAGTCTATAGCAGGGTAGATTGCTCCACAGAGACAACTTTGTGTGACAAAAAATTTAAACTGCCGATTATTCCTGCAAATATGAAGTCGGTTATAGATATGCATCTCGCAAGGTGGATGAGCGAGAATGATTATTTTTATATCATGCATAGATTTGACAGTCATTTAGCTGATGATATAGGGCTAGCAAACTCCGAAGACTGGAAGACTATATCTTTTAGTGTGGGAGTAAAGATGCAAGATAAGATTCATGTTATGAATATTGGTAAAAGCTCTAATCTGAGAGTAGACTTTTTAACTATTGATATTGCCCATGGTCATTGCGACAGAATGAAGGCAATGATAGAACATATTAAAAAATGGCTACCCGAAACAAAAATTATTGCAGGTAATGTAGCAACAGATCAAGCAGTCAGAGATTTATCTGATTGGGGCGCAGATGTTGTAAAGGTTGGAATAGGGCAAGGTTCTCCATGCACAACCAAAGATAAGACTGGATTTACTATGCCTATGTTTAGTTGCACACAAAAATGTTCTGGTTTATATTCGGGAGACTTCGTGGAAGGTTCTGAGAAAAAGATTCCAATTATTGCAGACGGAGGAATCAAATGCAATGGAGATATTGCAAAAGCTATCGTTGCGGGAGCAAATATGGTTATGGCAGGCGGTTTATTTGCGGCATGCACAGACAGCCCCGCAGTGCCAAGCACGATTAATGATGTTCCTCACAAAGCTTATTTTGGCTCTGCAAGCGCAGAGAATAAAGGTCATAATAATAATGTAGAAGGAAAGCTGACAAATATATCTTGCAATAATATGACATATGAACAAAAACTAAATGAAATAACGCAAGACCTACAATCTTCAATTAGTTATGCGGGAGGAAATAATTTAGAATCTTTACAGAATGTAGATTATAATTTAGTATGATCGTAAGAAAAATTTTTGATCAAGATATTTTAAAAATTAATGAATGGTGGCGCTGTCATGGATGGCCTCCAGTTAATAAATATATGTTATCCTCTGATGGCTATTTGGCTGAAGAAAATGGCTTGGGCGTAGCTGCAGCTTGGTATGGTAAAATATCAAACTCGAAAACCGCATTAATGGAATGGATGGTAAAAAACCCAGAGTCAAATAAAGAACAAACATATAAAGGCTTTGGGCTAATTAGGGAAGCTATAGAGAACCAAAGTAAATCTGATGGATTTAGAATATTAATGACAATTATAGATCATAAAAATCTAAAAAAATTTTTTTCAGACGCTGGATATATTAGCGGAGACAAGGGCTACGATACTTATTTAAAGATTTTAAAATAAATACTTGACAAGACTTTAAACCTGTGATATAATATAAGCCATATGAACGAAAAAAGATGTAGAGAAATTAGAAGTATCATTGGGTACAATACAAAAGAAAAAGACCCTACTGTCAGAAGGCACTACAGAAGGGCTAAAAAACAATATAATAAACTTTCACAAGTCGCAGCCAAGGAATTCCTTGATATGCTGAGAGACTTACAAACACAATAATATAATATGAGCGATCAAAATCAAACAGAAACTAAGTCCGACTGGCAAAAGCGAGAGTTGGGAGCACTATGGGTGCGGGAAGGAAAGAACCAAAAGTATCTTTCTGGACATATGAAGGTTGAGACAATGCCTGGGGTTCAAGAATCCGTAAAGGTTGTTGTTTTCACTAACAAGAATAAGGAAAAGAATGAGCGCGCTCCAGACTATGTAGTATATAGGTCTGAAGAGCCACAAGCTCAATCCGTAAGCAAGGCTACCGAAGAGGCAGTTCAAGAGGCTTCGCAAGAAACTCCTGCAGATACCTCTGACTCAGACGTTCCTGAGGAGCTTTTCTAAGTGTAAGAAATTACACTTTGTTCTTTTAAATTTTAGGGGGCGTACAGGATTCGACAGAAGTTGAATTCTTTCGCTGCAAGTCGGAGACGCACTTGGCTTCGATAAAAAAGTGCAAAGTTTTACATGGCAACAAGTCACGTATTAAAGCTTTTGGCTTCAAAAGCCCCAAGCTTGCCCTAGCAGCCTGAGTCTGCTACCTCTTACCTTTTGACGCAGATAAAAGGGATAAGGGGTCATCTATCTGCAAAACAGAAAAGGTTTGCCTATTCATAAACTGCAAATAATTGTAATAGGAAGTTCGATGTTAATATCAACAACTCAAAAAGAAATTAACTAAACTTGTAGACGCGAATGCTTGAAGGCTTTCTGGACGCGGGTTCGATCCCCGCCGCCTCCACCATTTAAATTTTATGTGTAAATAACATCATGGCAATTTTCAAAAAAGTATCTTCCTTTATCAAAGGCAAAATCAAACCAAAAGAAGATGATGCAGAGAGAATCAAAGATCTAAATAAAGAAATATGCCTTTATATTTCACAAAGATTATCTGAATATATTCGCAAGCCTGGCGATCCGCCAGAAAATATTTCACCAAAGCAGTGGAAAAAAATTTTAAATCAAATATGTTGGGCTTGGGAACACGCCCACGAAGGCAGTAATGAAGTAAGCTCTTTTAACAGAAGGGTTCATAAATTAAAAATCTTAACTGGCTTTAAACTATTTATAAAATACTTTAAATATATAAAGTAGAATGTAGTATAATACATGAAGAAATCGAATAAAAAGAATAAACCAAAGAAAGAAGAATATGATGTCTGCTTTGAGCCAGATGATCTTATGATTATGGCTATCAATGAAGTAAACGATTTAAGATCTTTGGTTGAGCAACAAGGTTCTGTTATCGATAGCTTAAAAAATGATTTACTTTTACTAAAGAAAAAAAGACATGGCAAAAGACTACAAGATTAAATATAAAGACCCAGAAGACAATTCGCCTCATGTCAAGTACGTTCACGCAGTAGATGAAAATACTGCAAAAACAATGTTTGAGCATTCGTGGGTTCACGTTCACGGAGATAACTCTAATGATTGCCCAGAAATAGTTGATGTGGAAGTCCTTAATCATAGCGAGTCAGAGGAAAACTAATAAATATTTTACCTAACTTTCGTGCGACTTCGGTTGCAGGATCTTTTTGTCTTGACATTTCTCAAAAAATATGAGATACTTATGGTATCAAATGAGAAAACCAACACTAAACAAAGACGGCACTCTTCGTAAGCGTCGTACAACTAAAAACTCAAAATCCAATCCATTGGTAAGTCTACCTCTAGATCAGATTGAGCATCTTATGCCAGAAGGCGGGTGCGAAATTCCTGTAAGCGAGGAGTGGGTCAAGAGTAGGTTGTACGCTCAGTATATGCAAGACATGCAAGTCTCACATGATTTCAGCAAACTACAATCAGTAGAAGATAAAATAGAATACGCACTAACAGACTTAGACAATGAGTAAAGCATTCGATCATTTAATAGGACAAGAAAATGTCAAAAAGAAGCTGGACTTCTACCTCAAGGGCTTTGAGGCGACTAGTATATGCCCATTTCTTAATTTAGTCGGAGCAAAGGGTCTAGGCAAGACTTTATTTGCCAAGGAATTTGCAAAACATCTCAAAAATTCAGATGGCTCGACCAGACCATTTCTGGAGCTAAACTGCTCCACCATTAAGAACAACGAGCAGTTCTTTGAGCAAATCTTTCTACCACTGATCTTGAATAATGAGATCACAATTCTTTTTGATGAAGCCCACGCACTTCCGAAAGATCTGACCATGGCTTTTTTAACCATTTTTAATACAGAGAAGACGCACACCAAAGAATTTGTTTGGGACGAACAAACATTTACATTTGACTTCAAAAAGCAAACTTTTATTTTTGCGACTACAGAAAGCGACAAGCTTTTTCCTCCACTCAAAGATAGACTGAGTACAGTTGACTTTGAGCAATATTCAGAGGACGAGCTTGGTAAAATTATACAATTAAACTGCGAAGGAGTTTCTTTTTCCAATGAAGCGCTTCAAAGACTATCGACTACTGTTCGTGGAAACGCACGAAATGCAGTTATGCGATCAAAAGAAATAGTTCTTTATTGTGAGGCTGAAAATAATCCTAATTTTACAGAGCAAGATTTTGATAAGATTTCAGATCTTCTAGGAATTCTTCCGCACGGCATCACTTGTACGGAACAGCAACTTTTGCAAATTCTTCAAGAAAGAGGCAGTTGCACCCTGCAAACTCTATCTGCAGTAACAGGACTTAGCCCAACTTCAATCAGAAGAGATCACGAAGTTTATCTCTTAAGGAAAAACTTTATGCAGATTGATGGACAAAGGAAGATTACTAAATTCGGTAGGAATATCATTGAGTCAAAATAAATCTTGACTTTAGATTTAAATTATGTTAATATATAAAGACAATGAAAAGTAAAGAAGTATATGTTGTCACCAGAGATGGTCGTAGAATAGAAGAACAGAACTATGAAACTAATGAAGAAGCTAAAGCTAGGATGGACACATTAGTTAAGGTTCTAAAAAAGTGGAAAGATCCAGACTCAATGAGAGTCAAGATAGAAAAAACTTCTCAGCCAAAAAAGATTAAGTAAATAAAATGAGCGCGTTGTCTCTGTATAGAATTGCATATAATGCAGGTGAAGACCATTCTGCAATAAATAATTATTTTTATTATAATGCAATTAGTGCAGAACAGGCGGTGGCTTTTCATCAAGCAATGCTTGAAAGAAAAAAAGCAACAGGTCAAATACTTTCTGTCGAAAGACATAACCCATACTCCCAACAATGGGAGGACGAAAGTGGGCAACTAAAACGTAGGGGGGATGATCCCCCCGTAAACTAATATAATATATGAAAACTAACAACTATCGTAATCGGTTCGATACAACTGGAAAATGCTCTGAAGAAGGAGCTAACGCAGAAGCTACATTTGTAGCCCTTGCAACAAAAAGGGGATACTCCCCAAGAAAAACTTCTAAGCAAGATGACATGAGAAAGCATGTAGATTATGTTTTGAAGGCTAAAGGCAAGAGCGGAAAACCTGTTGAACTTGGAGTGGATGTAAAAGCCATGAAGAGAATTCAAAGAAGGGTTGTCAAAGGTGGAGAGCTAGCCAAAGTTCAAGATGAGTGGCATTGGATTGAACTTAAAAATGTGCAGGGAAAGCATGGATGGGTTTATGGAGAAGCTCATTTTATCGCCTTTGAGAGAGAGAACGATTTTATTTTGGTTAACAGGCAAGAACTTGTTGATTGGCTGGGATCATCTAAAAAAATTAGATATGATCTACCTTTCGTTACATTAGCTAAACTTGCCAAGTATAAAATTTATCAACGTAAGGGGAGAAGGGATGAGATTACTCAGATTAGAACAGAAGACCTTCTAAGCCTCAAGTCTGCGAAAATTTGGAAAAAATACTCAGAGGTTTCTGATGTAGAACCAATCGGCTAATGGGAGAAGCTCTCGAAATTATATTTAGAAGTGGCTGGACCTTTTGTGGGACAATTATTCTAATTATGTTCGTGGGCTGGGCATTAGCGATGCCATTCTACTGGTGGTATAAAATGAAACAACTTAATATGAGCCGATCCTATTGGCTACATGATTATGGTAATTAGTTTTAATTATGCCAAATCAGAATGATCTAGACTATACATACTTACAAATGGCAAACACTTGGTCTTCGCTTTCAAAAGCAAAGCGAAAAAAAGTCGGATGTCTTATTGTAAAAAATGGTTCAATTATATCTGATGGCTACAATGGAACCCCTAGTGGATTTGACAACAACTGCGAAGATCTATTTCCAGCGGTTGGAGGAAGAATAGTAATTGACGACGAGGGAGAGATGGTAGAGGGTACTTTTGATTTAAGAACCAAGCCAGAAGTTCTTCACGCAGAAAGCAATGCGATTACTAAGCTAGCGAAGTCTACTCAATCTAGCCAAGATGCAACCATGTATATAACAATTGCGCCCTGCCTAGAATGCTCGAAACTGATAATTCAGTCGGGCATCAGGCGGGTCGTTTTTGGAGCCCATTATAGATCAAAACAAGGAATTAATTTATTAAAGAAATCAAATATAGAAATATTACATTATGGATGTAGGTTTTAAAAAACTAAATAAAGATGCACGAATACCGAGCTATGCTCATATAGGAGATGCAGGAATGGATCTTACTGCGGTTTCGCTAGAAAAGTCAAATCATTATTGGGAGTATGGGACTGGATTGTCTATGCAAATTCCAAGAGGATATGTCGGATTTTTGTTTCCAAGATCAAGCATTTCAAAAAAAGATCAATATTTAAAAAACTCCGTTGGAGTCATTGACTCTGGATACAGAGGAGAAATAAAGATTAGGATGAGCATTCCTCATTTAGGAGCGCCACACTATAAAGTTGGAGACAGGGTAGCCCAGTTAATTGTAATGAAATTATCTTGGGTTGATGTCACAGAGATTAAAGACCTTGATGATTCAGAAAGAGGGTCTGGCGGATTTGGAAGTAGCGGAGAATAAAGCTTGACATTACCTCGAAAATATGTAATAATATACTCTTAACAAAAACACATGAAAGATATGGAAAATAATAATACAGAAAAATACTTCCTAGTTTACAGGAACGAAGATAACGAAGTTAAGACTTACGAAATTGGTCGCCCAGACCTTAGCGAGTCATTTGGAAATAAGAACGAACACCGACATAATGTTGGTTTTAAGGCATACTGCTTTGCACGAGAAGACTTTCGCTCTTTTCGGCATGACAGGATTGTCTCTCTCGCTAGGGCATAACCTATGAGAGGTGCAATTTTAGACTATTGCCTAAATAAATTCATGCCATTCGTTGTTCTTGGGGCTCTGCTAATTATAAGCTTCGAGCCGAACAATTGGATACCATACGCTATCTTTGCACTAACAATTTTTATAGAACGATTCAGTTTTAAAGTTGGCTATTCGGTTGGCTTCTGTGAGAAGCATGATCTTGTACCAAACACAAAAGAAGATGCTTAATGAGCAAAAGTCAATCGGGCA
>CETN01073213.1_pt1 | contig 18638 bp, 25 predicted proteins | sample 531301 | NCBI WGS metagenome assembly CETN01 (sample SAMEA2622656, study PRJEB7988) | marine metagenome | isolation source: saline water (ENVO:00002010), including
AGAAAGCAGCAATCAAGAAAGCTCTGATATTAGAGGTAGCATTTCTTGGACTAAGATAAGCCGTAAATTAACTGCTAATAATTTCTTCTTATTTGATCCAAAAGTTACTAAACCACTCGGCAGTCAAAAAGCTAGCGAAAATCAATATGAGTTTGGTTCTCACTTGGCAGCACTAACAGAAGAATGTTTTGGTCTTGTTATAAAAGATGTTGATAAAAAAGACATTAGAGAAGCACAAACTATGTCAGTTACACGAATGTTAGTAAGAAAAGATGCTGCTATGGGTGAAGGTGCAATACGAGATGCTCAAACTAAAGGCATGAATGGTAAAGGTCTAAACGACAATATTACTACAGACGAATTCTTGCACTTGGTTAATAACTTTCCAGGCGGCATGGCTCAAGCTGTCGTATATCTTCTAGTAAATGGCAGACTTGATGGCCTTCTTAAAACAATTAAAGGTGGCGATCAAACACCTATGGACATCATAGGCTCACTTAGCGATGCACTTAGCGGTAATATAGATAGTATGCCCGGCAGCATGAGAAAAGATACAGAAGAGGCTATTAAAAATACAGAGTCAAAAAGTTGGGCTAAAGAACTAATTACTGCTATAGATAAAAGCTCTCCTATTATCTGCTACTACGATGATAAAAAAATAAGCAATGAACAAATTTTAGATATGGTTGATGATACCATTGTAAAAACAATGCTAGACTTTAGCGAAGGTTTTAAAAATACGCCAAGTATTAGTCTAGAAAATCAAGAAATAAATAGTCACTGTGCATTTATTGAAAAAAAGTCAGGAGATAAAACATCAGACTTTAGATTTTTTTGTGACAAAGTTCTAGCTAGAAAGCTAGTTTATGTAGGCACTGTATTTGTACCAAAGAAAGATGTCGTAGGATTAGAAAATAATGACAAAGATATTATATGTAGATTTGACGGTGAACAAGATGTATTTAAAGACTTTAAATACGAAGCAGAATTTACAAATGTCAATCTTAATAAACTAGGTAAAAAAATAGCAGCAATTCAGATAATAAGAGCAATGAGAAGGCCTGGTGGAACCGGGCAGAAATATGACGTATATCAAAAACTATTTAATCATGACAAAGCAATTGATATAAATAGAAGCGGCAGAGACTATGCAATATTCGTTGCAAAAATTATATTAGGAGCAAATATTAGCTTAAATCTTCTTAGAGATCAATCTGTTGGGACTTCGCCTGAAAAACAAGCTGCTAGAGAGGCAAACATAACTTTAGTAACTAGAGCACTTCAAGAACAATATAAAAATCATTTAGATTTGTACAAGCTTTGGAAGAGTAGATAAAAAGAAGATATTATTCTTTTAATCTTGATATAATAGATATTTAGAGAAGAGGAATAGTAACATGAGACTAACAGAGAAAAGAGTAGTTGAGCTTATACGCGAAGCGTATGATAAGCGTTTAAATTATTTCTTAAATGAAAAAATGGATTTAGAGACAATGGGAGCTCAAGATGCTGACGAATTAAAGGTAAGGCATTCAGCGACTCGTTATGAGTATACGTTTGCAGGTATAACACCTGAAGGTTTAGTTAAAATATATCTTCCTAATGAGCCTAGACATAATCCCAAAAACTTTGGTCAAAAAAGATTGTTAAACGATTATATTCCTGAGGCTGAAGAACTTGATATTTCTTCTGAAGATACAGATGAAAGAGACTATATCTTAGTTGATAAAGATACATTTGAAAAAGAGTACGAGTTAGCATAATGAATAAAAAAGACATTGAACAATTACTAATGGAAGAAATTAAAAATTCTTTGACTGATAGTGGAATATTAAAAAAAGAAGCTATTAATGAAAAAGAATCAATTAATGAGTCATATGTTATTGAAGCTCCTAAATTTGACTTAAAAACAGAATTGTTAAGTCAAAAAAATAAAAATGCACACCAACAGCTTTTAGAAGGATATACTAAAGCTTTAAATGAAATTTCAGCTAAACTAGATACAGTTGATAGAGAAGAATCAAATTTAAATCATTCTGAATTTAGAAATTTAAAAATAGATGAAACTTATAATTATAACGCTGCTTTTCTTCATGGTATCTTTTTTCAAAATATAAGTGATCTTAATTCTACAATTAGCATGAATTCTTTATCATATATGAGAATTGAAAGAGACTTTGGGTCTTTTGATGCATGGCAAAAAGATTTTATTGCTTGCAGCCTTTCATCAAGAAATGGTTGGGTTGTAATGGGTTATAGCACAATGCTTAAAAGATACATTAATACATTTTTTGATTTGCACAATCTTAACTGTATGATAGGCTTTCATCCTATAATAGCAATAGACTGCTGGGAACATAGTTATTATCGAGACTACTTAAAAGACAGAAAATCATATGTCTATGCTATGATGAAAGAACTTAATTGGGACGTTATTGAAAATCGTATCAAAATTGCTGACCAGATTCACGGATTATTAAAATGAGTAGATATTCATATAATGTAGAAAAACTTCTTAGAGAATCAAAATCACCTTCTATTAGAATATTATTAGAGGATGAAGAAGAAGCCAAGAGTAGTGAGGAAGAGCAGCCAAAATCTTCATCAAGTGAAGAAAGTGAAGAAGGTATTTCTGACGATCCTTTTGGCGACAGCGAACAAGAAGACTCTGGAGGAGACTCTGAAGAACCACAAGACGATGATTCTGAAGATCCGCCAGACAAAGAAGAAAGTTCTGCAAGAGAAGATGCAAATAGGCTGAATCAGTTAGAAGATCAATTTAAAAGGTCTACAGAAGAAGGCGAAGCAATAGACAATCGTGCGCATGAATTTAGAGGCTTAGCTAGAGAATTTATGTCAGCATTAAATGATTTAGTAGTTAATGAAAACTATAATAATAAACTATACTCGTCTGAAAGTATTACAGGTTTTATATTTGAAGATGAAAGTCAGAAAAGCATTGAAGATAGAGTAAAAGATTTGCAGCAAAAACTTGACAGTAAAGAAAATCAATTACCTAAGCCACTTGATATTGCAAAGACCAGTTACAGATTTTTTGAAAGATTTGATGACATAGATAAGGCAATATACATTATCAAACTAGTTTCAAAGTTTTTTAAAAGATTTGTTGCTAGCAATAAGTCACAAGTTTTTGATGAATTTCTAGATAATTTTATATCTATTTTACGAGATAACGGTGTTGATTTAGAATCTAATGGTATGCAAGCAACTAAATTTAAAACTGCAGTAGGAGCTAGACAAGCGAGTTAATTAATGAAAGTAAACTACGATGCCTCAATTAAAGAACAATACTTAAAAAGAAAAAAAACAGTTCATATTTCTCTATCTCCTGTTAGGCATCGTGTTTTAAAGGCTCAAGTTGCTCTGCATAATACATCTATACAAGCATTTTTAGAAGAAGTATGTGGCTTAATTTGTGAAGAAGATGAGTATATTATGAATATACTTAAAAGATTAAGCGAAGAAAAAGCTAAAAGAAAAACTAAATCTCGCTTAGTTAAAGAGGAAAAAGATGAAATTTATAAATATATTGAAGAACAAAGTTGAAAATAAAATTCAAGACTTTGTAAAAGATATTGTTCAAGAAGTATTTATAAAATATGATGTTCAGCTTGAAGATCAAAGAGAATATATCGAAGCCTTAGATGTGCAATTAAGTAAAATAAATAGAGATATTGTCTACATCGCTGAAGCACTTAAACATACACATATACTCCTGCAAAAGCTAGAAGAAGAAGAAAATATTTTAACAGATAACGATGATTCTTCAGATAAAACGTTTCATTAGCGATATTTAATATTGATATAAAACGTAGGTTTATTTATGTCTGATTGTAATGCAGTAAAAATTATAATAGATGATCTTCTATTCGAAAATAAGTTAAATGAAAGACTAGGGACAGATACAGAAGGTTTAAATAATACCGGAGTTGGCCCGCAAAGCTCTTCAAAAATGGGAATTTATGATCGCCCAGGCCCAGACCCTGATAGTGATGCAAAAGACCTAGAAAATTTAGACTCTATTATAAATGCTAAAAACATAGTATCAGTTGGTTCAATTGTAGATGAAATTCCAGATGAAGATAGCATTTTAAGCAAAGACTATTTACCTTCAAACTTTGAAGAAATGAGTAATGTAACTGCTTATTTAATAAGACAACTCGAAGACGAAGAAGATGTCAATAAGTCTTGGAAAATAATTACAAAAGCGCTTTTGAAAATTAAAGGTAAATAAATGAATATAAAGTCAATTAGTAGAAAAGTTGAGATTTTAAGTAAAACAACTAAGTTTTTACTTGACGAAGCTAAAAAGTCTGAAGTTAAATATAATAAAGATTTTGAAGAACTTAGCAGTCGATTTACAAAAGATTCAAAATTTAGATTAAGTACTTTTCAAAAAATTTATGATGATCTTAAAAAAGCTAGTAATGCTGCAGACTTAGAGAAGACTGTCTATGGTTACTTGGCCATGCTTCAAGAAGTTGAAAACAATATTATAACAAAATATAATGCAGAAAAAACATTTGATAAAGTCTTTTATACAAAGTTCTTTAGACAATTTACAAAAATTGAAAGCTTGCTTCTCCAGGGTGTCAAGCTAGAGCCTGTTGATCCTTCTTTTGACTCTGATGATAGTGTAATTGACAGAACTTATAATAAAATATTTGGGACAAGTGCAAAATTTCCAACAACTGCTCAAGAAAGGGGGCGAAAATCTCCTAGCGTAGATTCTAAAGGTAAAAAAAATCCAGGCATTGACAGAGAAGAGTCTAATGAAAATTATCTAAAAGCTCTTAAACTTGCTACAGCCAGAATTGGCGCTGATATTGTAATGTCTGATCCGCATGAGGAAGAATTAAATGCTGCACTTAGGACGCATTCAGATAACGGTGAGCTAGCTATAGAACAAGCTGCCACAAAGTCTGAAAGATTAGTTGATGGTATTATTAGAGACTTAAGTAAACTTGATCCAGCATCCTCAGAAGTTGAGTCTGCTTCAGATGATGTTAAAAAAATGTTAACTGGTGATAAGCTTTCAGAGCTTGAAGCTGCAATGAAAAAAATTGAAGATGCCTCCCGAGAAGGCTTACATATTCCTCATCCAGACTATGACCCGGGTAATCCAAATAGTCCTGGTTATGATGAAGTAGAAAATGCTCAATATGTTGATATGACTATGGTCAATAGATTAACTAATGCTGAGAGACTTGTAATTAGATCAAAGGAGATAAGAGCTCGCGAGATCGCCAATAAAAAAGCACGTGAGGCATATATAAATAGATCTCCAGAACAAATATTAGCTGATCAAGTTAAACGCCAAAGAGCAAAAGAAGAAAAAGAAAAAGAAATTTTAAGTCAAATAGAATTAAAAGATATGACTCCTTCTGAAATTGTAAAGCTTCTAGAAAGAGAATATGGCGGTGAGATAGCTACAGAAAAACAAACATTTGACAAGATTGCAATGATTTCATTGGCTTTAAAAACAGCTGATTCTGCTGAAGATAAAAAGACTTTAAAGAGTGCTGTTGCTACAATAAGACAAAGACTCCAAAAAGACTTTGCAAAAACCAAGTTCCTCCAGCACGATGGAGATGAGTTAGCAGACTTAACAGAATTTTTAGTTGAAGTTTATATGAAAGTTTTAGATGCAATATTTTCTAATTCCGCAGAAGAATTTAAGGATGAAGAGTTTATTTATGATTCTGAAGAATTTGATGATTTAGTAACAAAATCTGATATAGAAGATATAAAAGAAAAAATTACTCCCGAATCAATTTCAGCATACTATAGTTACAATGATATGGCTAATAAAATAGCAAAAGATATTTCTGAACTTGACGAAATGGATATTGACGATCAGGTTGAATTAAATAGCAAAATAGAAAAGCTAAATCAACTCAAAGGGCAATCAGATACAGTTAGAGGAGTACTTGAGGACTTTAATGGTTTAAGGCAATTAGTAACTTCATCAACATATGACTTTTATGCTAAGAAAGTTTGGGCAAGAGCTGAAAAAGAATTAGCATCTGCAATTGCAACATATGCTGCTGCTAATAATCTTCCTAAAGAAATAATGACAAGCAAAAGTATTTCAGACAAAATAATATACTATGCAATGGGCAGGACATACTTTGGTGAGTTAGAAGGTCACCCAATGGCTGAAAGACCTACAGAAAAAATTAAACAATTTGCTTATGATCTAATTGGACATCGTCTTGGTGCTAGAAGAGGTGCTAATATTCCTAAGGTTGCACAAAAAACAAGAGGACTTGGTGACTTTAATCTAGATGTTGATCAAGCTGTAGCATTAGCTGAAGACTGTATTTCATCAGGTGGAACAATTGGCTCAGTAATTCATAAAATATTTGCGCCAGACTATGCTGAGGCTGGGTTGCTTGAAGAAGTAAAGGCGTTTTATAGAGGAAAAGGTCCTTCATATTTATTTGGTAAGATCTATGAAGGAATGTTATACGGTTCTTTTTATAGAAAAAACCCGATGGGCATTGAAATACCAGAAAAATTTAAAGAAAAGTGGATGGTTAAAGCACGTGCATTTTATAAGTTAATCAATGATGAATCAGATCCAAAAAATAAATTAGATACAGATCTTAAAAAGATGTTAGAGGATTAATGAATACCATAAGTAATTTAATGAATGAATATTTTTCACCAGAAGAAAAAAAAGAAAACATGCTTAAATTTAAAAGTAATCTTCCGGTTGTTGCTAAAAAGTCTTCGTGGAAGACTTTAAAAAGCGAGTGTTCAAGAATATTTGTTTTTAAATCTCCAGTTATTGCAGCTAAATTTTCTTTTGAGTGCATAAAACATTCTCTAGATTCAGATGCCTCATATATTACTATTTACAGTAAAGATAAGGTTAAAATAAAAATAAATGCTGTTTCTGGCTATATAACAGAAATAGAAAAAGAATTAATGGAAGAATTAGACTACCTTTATAGGTCAATAAAATTAGATAATGCAAAATAATAATATTTTAAATAAAGAAGTTTTAAAGAATTCTGAATCTGTTTTTATGAGCGATATGCTTAGTAATTTAATAGAAAATAGTGACAGCAAAAATGATCATAAAGTAAAATGTTTCATTAAAACTAATAACAATACAATTGAAAAAACTTTAATTTCAAAAGAAGAAATAGAAGACTTAATATTAATAACTTTTATTTGTCAAGCAAAAGATTTACTTAACTTAGAAAAAGATATTATAGAATCTATAGAAATATTTTTATTAGACAGTAAAATAAATATGTTTAATAGTTTAAACAATAGATTTGATTTATGTTGGAAATGTTTAGATAATAATTACTATATCGACATATTTATAAATAAAAGAGGTGTCGAAAATGGAATTTGAATTTGATAAGTTTATGAAAGATTTAGAAAAAAGAGAAAAAACAAATCGTAGTGAAATGACCCAAAGTGAAATTGAGTATCATCAATTAATTATGAAAAGAAACTTCAATAACAGAGAGCTTCCACAAAATAGAACTGTTTGGAGAAGATAATGGACATTTCAGATTACATTCTAAAATTAGAAGCTGACCTTCAAAAAGAAGCTCAAGTAAATGACGAAGAAAATTCTACACAGAGCAACTATATAAAAAGTTTAAATCCAAAGCTTAAAGCTAAAAAAACTAAAAAAAACAAAGATCAGCTAAAAGGCAACGAAGCTGAAGATGAAGACTTAGTTGATTTTGACAGTGATAATGAAGATGATGAAGATGATGAAGAGCTAGATGCCGATATTGATTTAGAAATCGATCTTAAAAAAGCGTCTTCATATTCAGAGTTTGTAAATATAGTTAACCACTTTAGAGCTGGTGCATCGTTTAAGAAAAACGAAGAAATAGAAAAGTATTGGGATAGACTATCTAGGGGAGAAAAAATGACATTATTCTCTCTTATCTCTGCTTTAACACAAGTTTCTGCAGGAGGTTTAAGTGGAGGTTCTGCAAAACTACCTTCAGAGCTTGGGATTAAAATTTCAAAAGATGCAACAGAAAAAGAAAAAAAGATTAGCAAAAGAAATAAAAATATTAAACCTGTTAAGCCCTCTAAAGATGATGCACCTATAATTGTTGGAGAATCACAAGACACAAGTCTCATAAGAAAATATCTTAAAAATATAAATGGCTAACTTAATAAGAAGTTTTCATCCACATCATCAAAAGCATATTGTAACTTTTAAAGATCTGCATGAGTGGATAGAAAACTTTTTTTCTAACAAATATGTCTTATATAAAAAGTGGGACGGTATAAGCTCTTCAATATCATTAGACATAGAAACAAAAAAGCTAGGTATTAAAAGAATAATAAATAAAAAACCTTTTAATATTAGTCAAATAGAAAAGTATTTTTCAAATAAAAATGAAGCGTGCCATTGTTTTTTTAGGCTTTTAGATGTTGTAAATAACAACTTATCTATTTTTGACATATTAAAACTAAACCTGAATCCTAATTTAATCTTATTGATTGAGTATATTGCTCCAAGTCTTAACATTATTGACTACAAAGAAGAAGTGTATAATATAATTGGTTTATCTGAAATAAAGGGTTCTATATTGACTCCTAAGAACATAGACGATAGTATCTATATAAATATATGCAATTCTTTAAATAGTGTCTCTAACATTAAATTTGTTTACAACAATAAAATAGATGTTGATTTATCTATTTATAAAAAAAGTTTTTATGATAAATTAAAAAAGACTTATAAAGTTAAAAATATTAAAACGCAAGATAGTTTGTATGATATATTAATATCTGATTATAAGATAAATAGAAAGTATAAAAATATTTATAAAAAATATATTAATACAAATTCAATATCGTATTACAATAAAGAAAGATATAAATTTTCTTATGGACTAGCATCGACTGAAATTGTTGTTTTACTTGGTGAATTTTTAAAGTTGCTAACTAAATGCCAAAATATAGAAGGTTTTATATTTTATGATAAACATAAAGAAATATATTTAAAACTAGTAGGAAACTTTATTGAAAAATTAAAAGATTCTAATTTTAGCAATAAAAAAAATAATGTTTCATTTAAATTTATATCTAGGTGAATTATGAAAAACAATAGTATTCTTAAAATAAAAAATAAAAGATTAATTTTAGAAGCAGGCGTTGAAAATTTAGATTCTAAAAAGTTAACTAATTTAATTACAAAGCCTACTGCTGTAGTATTTTCTACTACAGCAAATGTAATAAGCGATTCACTTAATTTATCTACGTTTGTAATAAGTTCTATTTTAACAATGTTCGCATCAGATGAAGTTAAAAATAGAATAAAAAACAACTATAAAAAAAGAAGAAAAAAAATATTTGATAAATATCAAAGTATTATTCGTAATAATGATTTAAGTGGCGGTGCTGAAGAATCTTTATTTTTGGCTAGCCCTAGTTTATATTTGCTTGATAAAGTATCTGATGACTTTAAAGAAAGCGGAGGTATTATTGGAGAAAATATTTCTGAATTTTTAGATGATCCTCAAAATTATATATTAGGATTAATACCACAGTTAAAAGGTTTTTCAAAAGAAAAAAAAGAAGATAAAGTTGACAATACAAACTTAAAAATAATTTTAAAAAAATTAAAAGACTTTGGAATAAAAAATCTAGAAGAATTAACAAAAAAAGAAAATAGTAATTTAAAATACAACGAAAGACAAGCTCTAAAAGGAATTATAAGATTATATAAAGAAAACAAAAATTTGCTAGAAAATTCAATGAAAACTTTAAAAATAAATAAAGAAATTATTTTTGAAAATGAAGAAAATAAAATTGAAATAAAACAAATTATGCAAGAATATCAAAAAGAGATAGATAATTTGACTTTAAAATCTTTTGAATCGTTATTAGAAGAAAAAGATTTTAAAGAAGAGTTTAATCAAATGTCAAATGAAAATAAAAAATATATTTTAAATTGTCAAGGTACTATTGCAATGTCTTCTTTCGTTGCAAAGTTATTAACAGAAATTAAAAGTATTATTGATTCTAATGACGCAAAAAATATAAAAAACTTAAGTAAATTTATGCAAAATAATAAAATAAACATTGAAGATGAAAAAATAAAGAAAGAATATATGAGTCAGTTTGAAGATAGTTTTTTAAAATTATTTAGCAGTTTAGAAAATATTACTAATATACGTGACTTAATAAAAATTTTAATTGAAATAAATATTTCTGATTTTATAGATAAATTAATAAATAGCTTAAAAAAAGAAATTAGTTTCTTAGCTGAAGATTCAATAAAAAGTTTTACTGATCTTAAAGTCAATTTAGAATTAAAAAATACATTAGTAAAAATTGAGTCAGACTCAAAACAAATAATTTCTAATTTAGAAAGTTTAATTAATTTTTATAAGCAGTTGAAGAATGATAACAAACAATAAAGATAAGTGGATACCAGAAATATTTTACGAAGAAAAACAAGATGGTTTGACTCAAGGGTTACCTTTTGTAAACATTCCTAAGGGAAAAGTAATGCCATCTTCAGTTTTTATTTGTGGAGTTGAGCCTAGCCAAGAAGACGAAGAAGAAAAGGAAATAACAGTTCATATGTATTGTAATATGAACTTTTTAAAGGAAAGACTTGAGCCTGAAACATTAAATAAGATTAGAATTTCTTTAGGCTTAAAACCTTTAGAAGATGCTATTAGAGAAGGCAAAAAGATAACCGAAAGAATACATAGTAATATAGATAAGATTTCGGAGTAAAAAATGAACAAACAACGCTGGGCGCAATTAAGTGGCTTTGAACCTGAATCACCTTTGTTAATGCTTGAAGGAAATACGCCTGTTTACAAAGAAGATTTAGCTCAAATGATTAGAGAAGAAATTCAAAAAGTATTAGCAGAGACTCAAAGCAAAAAAGATATAAGTAATATTGAAAATGCAAGAAAAAATAAATCACTTACAACTTCTATGGGTTTTGCTGGTGTAGGTTTCGCAAGTAATAATAAAACATCAAGCAGTGCAGTTAGCAGAGGCCCTGGTGGCACTTTAGGTTTTGGTGGCCCTGGATTTATGTAAAAAAAAGTGTAAAAAAGATATTTTCATATTATAATTTATCCAATAGGTGAATTATGTATGAAGTTGGACAGTTTATATACTTTTATTCCAGTGAAAATAATCAAATATTTTCTGCTAGAATAATTGAAGAGATTATTATAAAAAAAATTAATAGTGTCGACAAAGATTATAGAGTTGATCTCAAAAATCAAGAAGACACGCAATTTCTAATATCAGATTTAATTAGAGTTAAAAAGCTAAAAGCATTTACTGATCTAGATGAATTAAAAGATTTTATGATGAAAAATGCAGAGGCTTATATAACTAAGCTAATAGAGAAATGCTCAGAAAAAAGAATTGAGTATTGGGGTAAATCTGATAGTGAAATTTTAGAAGAGGCAGCTTCTTCTAATACTGAAATGATTAATAATACTATGAGAGTTCAATTAGAAGACGGAACAAAAGCAAATATCATTGACAACTCAGGAGTTTTAAAAGATTCTAATGTCTAATATTCTTATTCTAGATGGATATAATTTATTTTATAGGGCAAGATATAGTGGAATGAACAGAGGGGAGTATTCTACTATATTTAATTTTTTTAGAGGTCTACGTCCGTTAGTAGAAAAGTTTAACCCTAATAAGATTTATTGTGTCTTAGAAGGAATGCCTAAGAAGAGAATTGAATTACTTAAAGAATATAAAGCACAAAGAGAATATCACAATAAAGATAACTTTTCTGAACAAAGAAAAGAAATTATTAGAATTCTTAGTGAAAACTTCCCCATTCAGCTAGTAAAGCATAGTGACTTTGAATGTGATGATATTGCTGCACATATTGCTTGCAAGCATGAATCAGAAGGTGACAAAGTAACTATTGTATCTTCTGACACAGATTTTATTCAGTCTATTACGGAAAATATTAGTATTTACAATCCTGTTAAAAAAGACTATATGGCAAAGCCTTCTTACAATTATATTGTATGGAAAGCTTTAAGAGGTGACCCTTCTGATAATATTGAAGGCTTTAAGGGTATTGGCGACAAGCGTGCAAAGTCTCTTATTGAAAATAATGAAAAACTAAAAGAATTCTTGAAAACTTCAGAAGAGCATTTGAATAAGTTTAAACTTAATGTTAATCTTATTTCTTTTCATAAACTTACTAGCGAAGAAGAAGATACAATTGAATGGTTTAACTTAAGTACTTTAAATTCAGAAAATATTAAAAGTGAATTTACCAAGATGAATTTTAATTCTATTATTGGTAAAGAAAAATCTTGGAACAATTATATTAACACATTTAAATTAGGAGCTTAAAATGATTTTAGACGATAATACTCAATCATCATTACGAATTAACAATGTTATTGGTGAAAATGAAGTTGCTATAAAGCTAGGAGACTTGTTTGTAGCAGAAAACATTCTCAGTAAAGAGAGAAGACAACTATCTTCAGGTGATGTATCTAGATATACATCAACAGTTAATGAATCAGCTAACAAAAGAGGATTACTAAAAGATTAATATGTTAGATGTACTTTTTTTTGACAGTGAAGCACAAGATAAATTATTAAATGGCGTTGAAAAGCTTACAAAAGCTGTATGCGTTACAATGGGACCAGAGGGAAACTTAGCACTAATTGAAAGAAAAAATGATTCGCCGCACTTAACAAAAGACGGTGCCACTGTTGCAAAAAGTATTTACTTGGTTGATCGTGTTGAGTCGCTAGGTGCAAACATCGCTAAACAAGCATCTGAAAACACAGCTAGAGTTGCTGGGGATGGCAGTACAACAGCTACACTTTTAACTCATAGTCTCTATAAGAATGCAACAAAAGTAGTTAAAAGCGGATTAGGAACTCCTTCGCAAGTTAAAACTGAATTAAATAAGTGTTGTAGTGAAGTTATTGAATCTCTTCTTAGCGTAAAAAAAGAAGTTTCCTCTGATGAAGAAATTAAGCAAATTGCAACAGTATCAGCTAATGGTGACGCTTATATCGGCGGTCTTATTTCAGATGCCATGAAAGAAGTTGGCAGCAGTGGTCTAGTTACTGTTGAAAAGTCTAAGACTACTACAACAAGTCTTAATCTAGTCAGAGGAATTAAAATAGATAGAGGTTATGTTTCACCTTATTTCTGTAATGACGAAGATAAAATGAGGTCAGTATTCGAAGAACCTTTTGTTCTTATACTTGCAAACAAGCTCAATAATCTTTCACAGATCTTTCCTATTTTAGAGAAAGTACATCAAAGCGGTAAACCACTACTTATAATTGCTGATGACTATGAGCAAGAAGCGATTCAATCATTGCTTGTTAATGTTTCTAAAGGTCTTTTAAATGTTAGCTGCATTAAGTCTCCATTCTATGGAGAAAAAAGAAATCAAATTCTAACTGATCTATCAGACGCATTAGGATGTGAAGTAATTTATGATCTATCTGAAGATGCTACTTTGGACTATGATCTTTCACAACTAGGCACATGTAAAAAAATTGAAGTTAGTAATAATGAAACTATCTTTGTTGGGTGTGAAAATAAAAAAGAGAATGATGAAAGTATTGTTGCAGAAGTTGAAGTTCAACTAGATAAACCTGGCTTGTCTAAAGAAGAGGTAGCTTTTCTAACGCAGCGCCTTGTAATCCTCAAGGGTGTTGTTGCTGTACTTTCAATTGGTGCGCATACTGAGTCTTCTTTGTTAGAGCTAGTTGATAGAATTGATGATGCATTACATGCTACAAAATCAGCAATGGAAAGTGGATTCTTGCCAGGTGGAGGAACTGCTTTGTTAAAAGCTGGAATAAACTTGCAAGACAACGCTATTAATGATGACAGGTCAATTTTAGGTAAATCTATTGCAAAAATTTATTCTGAATCATGTATGGCACCACTTAAACAAATTTTAAATAATGCTGATCTAAGGACAGACTATATTGTTGAAAAAATTATCGAATGTAAAGATAAGAATTTTATAGGATATAATTTAAAAACAGGTGAATATGAAGACATGATTTCAGCTGGCATCATTGATCCTTTAAAGGTTACAAAAACTGCATTAGAAAATGCAACTGAAGCAGCATGCAATCTCATTTCAGTCGGGTGTGTTGTTTTAGAAAACTACGAATCTCTTCAAAATGTTCAATTAGTACAACTAGACGAAAATATGCAATAGTTAAATATAGGGAGGTGCGTTATGATTACCATCTTAGACTTACTAATTGAAGAGGAGAAAAGAGAAAGAGAAAATAAAGAATTTGAAAATAATTTAGAGTTTTTATATTTAGAAAAATATGAAAATTGCAATGTAAAAAAAGATAATTTAAAAGATAATAAACCTGTACGTGTAATAGAGATTAATTTATATTAAAATAAAACAAAAAAAATGAGGTATAATGAATTTTTTCGTCATTGATTCTCTTAAAAGTGATATTGAAAGTAATCCATTACTAACCAGAGAAGAGGAGTTTAATTTATCAAAACAAATTAAAGAAGGTAACAAGTCAGCTAGAAATAAACTTATTGCAAGTAATTATCGCCTAGCTGTTTCAATTGCAAAAAAATACCATAGAGACAATATCCCGCTAAGTGACTTAATTCAAGAAAGTTGTATTGGTCTAATTAAAGCAGTTGATAAATTTGATCATACACTAGGATATAAGTTTAGTACATATGCTTGTTGGTGGATTAAGCAAGCTTGCCTTCAATATATTAATGAACATTCATCTACAATGAAAGTTCCTACACACAGCAGGCTTTTATCTCTTAAGATTAAAAAGCTAAAAGAAGATTATGAAAAAAGACTTGGACATCAACCAACAGAATCAGAGATTAGTGAAGCTTTAGGTGTAACATTAAATGCTGTTAAGAATTCTTCACAGACAAATGCTAGATATTTAAATATTGATAAAAGCAGTAGTGATGGAGATGACGATCGATCTTTAGGCGAGAAAATTGATTCTTTAGAGATGACGCCTGAAGAGGTTTATTGTAATAAAGAACTACTAAATATTATTAAAAAGAATCTTTCTTCTTTGTCAACAAGAGAAGAAATGGTTATTAGGCTTAGATTTGGTATTAGAGAAAGTATTTATTCACTAGGTGAGTTTCCAAAATATAGGAGTGCAACATGACTAGATCAACAAACAAGTATGTATCAGTTAATGATGATTCAAGTTCTCTTAAGTACAGAGAAATCGCTAGTATTATGACAAATAAAGGCGATAAAATGAATCACGCCACTGTTAGAAATATTATCCTAAAAGGTTTTACTAAAATAGCAAAAGGTATTTCAAAAGACTACGGAGTAAATATTGATGATGAAAAAGCTTTTGAAATTGCTAAAAGTCCAGACTTTCAACAAGCAGTAGTAAGTCTAATTAAAAGTATAGATAATAAGGAAACTAAAATTAAATGAGATACACATATAAACTCTTTTGTCAAAGAAAGAACTTCTTAATTAAAGAATATTTTGCTTCTTTTCCAGACGCGTCTTATGAAGACTTTTTTGAATTTCTTGTTCAAAGAAATGTTGTTCCGCCTCCTCGGGAATTATTTAATGATGAAAAGTCTAAATTAAATAAAAAAGTTCAACCTGAACAAACAAATATCGAAGTTAAAAAAGAAGTTAAAGAAGAGAAGAAAACAAGGAAAAGGAGGCGAAATGTCAAGAAGAACAGTTCTGACGTACCCTAATGCATTTTTAAAAAAAAATTCTGAAGATGTCTCTTTACCTTTAAAAGAAGAAGATTGTAAATTAATTGAAGATCTAAAAGATACATGCACAGTTGAAGGAGGAGCAGGAATTTCAGCTCCTCAAGTTGGTATCAATAAAAATATTATTATTGTTACACATGATGGGGAGCTTAAAGCTTTAATTAATCCAGAAATTATTTCTTTCTCTGCAGATGAAATTAAAAGAGAAAGAGAAGGTTGTTTGTCTTTTCCTGGTTTGCAAGCATTAATTAAAAGATACGAAAGTATTAAAATTAAGTACTACAACGAAGAAGGCGTAATTAAGCTTGAAGATTTTCATGGTTTCACAGCAAGGATAGTTCAACATGAAATAGATCACCTAACTGGCGTCTTAATGATTGATAGAATGCATCGGTTAGAAAAACAAAGATTTATTAAGAAACAAAAGCGTGAACACAAAAAATTTAAAAATATGATAAAACAAATGATGTCAAATGTTAAGTAATCAAATTCCTAACATTGAAAGCACATATATTTCAGCTTTGCTTGAAGAAAGTAATAAAAATCATACAAAGATAAAAAAAATAAGAACAGATATTTATCTATCTCGCGACGATAATTATAAACAGCGAGGTATGATAAATGACAAAAAAAGAAAAGTTAGATGTAGCTATAGCGAAATGCTTTGGAAGAATTCCCCTTACAGAAGAAGATACAACACAAATACTTGACTGTGATGCATTAAGTTTAGTAACTGATCACGGCTTAAATGAGAATCAAGCAAGACTTGTTGCTTTGTGGTGCCAACATGAGTGTCAAAGAATGTGGGGACAAGGAACAGTCACGCCTAAAGACACAGAAGAACTAGAGGCATGCTACGACAGCCCATATAAGCTTCACAAACATATTGGCTTTAGGAGCTAATAATGAAAGTTAGCGAAGACAAGCTAAGAGAAGTTATTAAAGAAGAACTAATAAATGAGCTATTTGGTTTTTTAAAAAAGAAAAAGAAAAAAGAAATCTATTCTTCTTCAAAAGAAAAGCAACTACAAACATTTATCTCAATGCTTTTTACTACTAAAAAAGAGATATTAGATTTTAAATACAATCCAAAAAGTCCTATTAAAAATAAAAATAATCCTGTCGAGCTGTACGACTATATCTCTAGCGCAATTGATGGTTATAATTTATTTGAAGAAAAAATATTTCCAATCATTTCAGCAATTAGTGGCCCGCTAAAAGAAAGTAACTTTAAATATGAAAAATTTAAATATCCTTTACACGTAGGATTTACTTTTTTGTACCAATTTGAAAACTTTGACATTAGTAATATGTCGACAATTCAGTTAAGAAAATTAGCAAGCGACTACTATAAAAAAATAAGTGAAAGCGAAAAAAAGAAAATTAACTCATTAGCAAGATTTTATAGTAGAATTTTTACTTATATGAAACAAAATGATTTGATTGAATTTTTAACAGAACAAATGCAAGAATTATATGATCTAATGAAAGATGAGCAACCTGAAGATATAACTTCTATTGAATTAGATAAAAACGTTCCAAAAGGCATTTTGCCTAAGAAAAAGCCAAGTTACATGAGTAAAGTATCTTCAGCTAAAGTAAGACCTTCTTACCTCGATAGTATTTCTACAGCTAGGAAATAAAAATGAATAAAGAAGAACTTAAAAAAATTATTAGAGAAGAACTAAAGTCGCAAGGTAGAAACTTTGACTATGGACAACAAAAGTCTGATGCTAAAGAAGGTAAAATGATGAAAAAAAGTCTTCTTGTTATGGCAAAAGATTTAGTTGAGCTTCATAAGTTTCTTCAAGATCAGGATGATTTACCTACATGGTGTCATTCATATATTAGTATAGCTAGAGATAGACTTGGTGTAGTTAAAGATTATATCACAACAAAAGAAACGGACTGAGCTTTGAAAAGAATACTTTTATCTTTTTTATTGTTAATAACAGCATGCGGACAAACTTCTTATGACGATCAGCCGGCAATTATTATTGACACATATCATTTTTTAGCTGGTGAGACAATTACAGTAAAAACTGAAAGTGCAGATCAATATGAAAACATAGAAGTATCTCTTTTAAACAATATATCCGAAACTGTTGAAACATATCCTGTTAGGCCTGTAAGCGACATTTATCTTATAAATAGATCGTTTTATGCTACTTCAAATATTTTTTTTAGTGGAAGATATTATTTATCTGCTAGATTCTTTAACAATGAAAATGATTCTGGTTATACCACACAAATTCCAATTACACTAGAACCATCTATTCTTATTGAAAGCTTATGTCACTCAGACGAGTGTGCAACGATAAGCGGAAACGTTATTGAACAATTACCGCAAAAACTAAGAGTTAGAACTGTTGGAAGCAAAACAATTAAGTTTGTTTATACAATAATGAGCAGAAACAATACGTATCAAGAAATACACGAATTTGATTCGCCAACAGACTTTGATAGCTTGTCTAATATTGTATTTGAGTCTGTCAATGAAGATTATTCTGCATATATTGGCGGAATTCAAATTGATGCTCATGACATTGAAGGTAATCTAACTACGACTTCTTTGCCAGTAAAAGTTGTAAGACCAATAGAAATAAGATATGATGGAAGCTTTTCTAGAGCACAAGTTTATCAATCAGTTCCAGTTAGTGGGTGCATTCCAGGAAGTATGGACACTAGAGTTACTTATAGCGAATCTACATCAGAAACAAGACAAAATTCAGCAGCAGTTAGCTTAAGCACGTCAATTTCTAATAGTAACTCAAATTCAATTAGTCAATCATTAAATGAAGGAATAAGTGTTTCGAATACAGAATCACTAAATATTTCAAATACAGATGCAGAAAACGAAAATTTCTCTGAAAAC
>CETN01014036.1_pt1 | contig 18558 bp, 3 predicted proteins | sample 531301 | NCBI WGS metagenome assembly CETN01 (sample SAMEA2622656, study PRJEB7988) | marine metagenome | isolation source: saline water (ENVO:00002010), including
TTAAATGCAGCAAAGAGAATTCTAGAAACGAACAATGAGGCGTACAATGTCATGTTTGGCAAAGAAACCAAACAAGAGGTGGGACAATTAGTAAATTCACCAAGCTTTTTTACATTAATAGATGGCGTTACTCGTGTTTTTGGAGAAGATGGGCTTTACGATGTTGTCCTCAATAAAACTGACTGGAGAGTACTAGTTAAAACGGTAGCAGAGTGCATGGCTATTGAGCTAGAAGGTGACGATTTAATTGAAGTTTTATGCAATGTTGTGCTTCAATTTACACCAATAGATGAACTAAAAGAGGTTGTTAATCAAGCTGTTGCAGACGGCGTAGCAGATTTTAAAGAGCTAACATCGCAAGCAATTGACGAAATAAGCAAGGCGATTGAAGAAGATACAGGATTTTCGCCGGCTTTTTATTCTACTATTAGCCAAGAGATGATGAAAAGCATAGACTTCTCACAAGAGCTTAATTTTGAAATGTTTGCCAGCCAAGTAAAGATTGACCCGAACGGTTCAGCTGCTGAGTGGCAGACAATGTTCAATCCAAAAGTTGAAAATTCTACTGAAGGTACTGATGCATGTTCCTCTCCATACGATGTGATCGGCGAATCTTATAAGCCAATTTCCTCTACATATTCTTCCTCTAAGAAAGGCGCTCTAGACGAAAAGTTTTTGTTTGCAGAATCAAGCAGGGGCTACAATAACTCTTCTGCCGTAAGAGTGTGGCAGAAGTTATTATGGATAATGTCGCAGCCATCAAAAAGAGGTGGCTTGAACTTAGGGATGTTAGTTCCAAGAGGCATGGTACACGATAGATGGGTTGATGGAAAATTTGGAAAGCACACAGCGCACGCAACTAAAATTTTCTTAGGTCGTTCTTATGTAAGCTACAAAGATTTTAATAATTTATTTGGCATAGATACACTTAAGCCTGGAACGCAGGGCAATACTAACAAAACTAACCATAATCTTCAGATGGAAAGTTTGGAGAAAAAAATAGGAAACAACGATGGATCCGGAGGCTTAAACGCTGTTCCTGGCTTGAATTCTCTGTCTCCACTTAAAGATCCATCGTCTGAGCCTTCGAAGGGAGACTATACAATTCAGATTCAAAGAATATCTTATGACGCCTTTTCCTTGTCACAAGAATTCTTAATAAGTGTTTTTGAATACACCTCTTTTGGAAATCTTGCCTCTAAAAAATTAATTAATAGACAGATAGCTAATTCAAACGCTCAAGCAAAAGAAATTGCAAGTAAGTTTTCTAGAACGCTGAAGAGACAAAAACCAAGTGCATCAATTATAATAGACAATCGAGATCTAAAAAAATTCAATGTGCCCGAGCAGATGAAGAGCGCTGACGAGTTTAGAGATTTCACAGTCAAAGCTTTAAGCTATATGGATCCTGCAACTGCTACCGATGCTATCTTTAAATTAATAGATGCCGGTGGTCTAGAGACTAATAAATTGATGAACAAGTTTTTTGATCGACGGCAGCTTTGTGAAATGTTTTCAGATGCAATACAAGAAATGTACGCGTTTTTTCAAGATGCTGAAGGGAATTTTTCTGCAGCCCTGGAAGAGTTTGGAAAGATGTTTGAAGGGAATACTGAAAATATCACAGCTTTCTTTGAAGACTTAGGAGAGGGCATGGTTGACTTTTTCGAATCTCTAGGTAGAGCTTGGGTTAATGCCGCCGTCGCGTCTTTAGAAGCAGTGATTGTTGCTCTTGTAAAAATTGCAATGCAGTATTTGCTGATTGCCTGCAAGTATGTGCAAAGAGCAATAGACCTTGAAATTAGAGATGCGCTAGCTGAGCCTCTTAGAAAAACAAAAGGCTTTAAAAGACTTCATGGTGATCAAAGCGAAAAAGGAGTTTCATCAGAAGAAGGCTTGATGAATATTGCCGAAGATATGCAGATGACGGAAGAGGGATTAAAACTTCTCCCGGCGTTCCCAAAGGATGGAGAAGATGCCCTAGGTGCGCTTGTAACAACTCTTCTAGCAGATTTTGGCAAAAGCATGGATGATCTAGACAATTTAACCGAAAATATCATACCAGCATCGTTAGATACATTAGAAGAGATGCAGCCTAGAATGACGCCAACGGAATTACTGTCAATTGTAACGGCTGATTCTTGGGTTTCTGGCGAGACAATGAAAATTGTAGCAGATGTCATGGCTGATCAACCAGCTGGCTCAGAGATGAAAAGTTTCTTTAAAGGTGAGTTGGGCTTTATTGAGTTCCTTCAATACGCAGGAAGCTTCATAAAGATACCAACAATAAAACAGCTAGAAGATATAAGGACTTTAGATCCTTGCGAACTTATTGAAAATCCATTTTTACTTGAAGACTTAAAGCTGCAGCAAGAAAAACAAAAAAAAGACGTGAAAGACAACTTGCAGGAGTTGCTAGCAAGCGTTATTTCTCCCGAGTTGACGACTGAGCCTGATTTAAATTTAGGTCTTCCTTCTAATTTTTATGGCATCCGTGATACATTTTTAGACGGTATTTTTGACACTATAGAAACAGTTTTTAATATGGAAGCTGCGTCTGTGCCAAACATTTATATAACAAATTCTGATCCAAAAGCCCTTATGGAGCTTCTTGCCAGCTCAGGAATTCCTGGAGGACCTTTTGACGTGGCCGGCGAAATGGAGCAGGGTATTTTTGATCCACAAGTTTCTTTTACCGACGAGGGCAATTTAGATTATTTTAAAACTTTGGCTGGGTATACACAGGCTTTTGGCCAGGCTCAAAATGACGTTACCTTGTTCAATGAATTAAGAACCAGCATGATGAAAGATTCTAATTATTTTTGGGAGGTGACTCCTGTTGCAGGCTCTTATCAAAGATACCTAAAGCTCGATGACGGAAAAGTCGGCGCCTCGCTTGGACATAAAGACGTATATGGCTTATCAACAATTTCGCAAGTTTTATCAAAAAACATAAGACAAAAATTAGATGATGAAGTTGAGATTTTTAACAACAACAATCCTGAATATGAGCTAGAAGATTTTGCTGATCTTGCAGAAAATGGTCATTTAGGTAGTTTTGCTGAAGGTCTTCAAGTTTTTCATTACAAGTTCAAACAAACATATGCTAGCACTGAGTTTTATGCAATTGAGAGTTTAAGCACGAATGTTAGACTAGCGCTGAATATTAATTCAGATCCGACAGTAGAATTTAGTGCAGACTCTGTTTTTCCTCTTAATTTATCCGAAGAGGGGTACAAACCAGAATATGGAGACACTTCTGCTTGGGCTTTTGGAACAATGATAAAAAATTCTGTTTATCGAACTTTAACACAGAAGCAGTATGAAGGAGGAGAGGTATATCAGTCGTTCTTCGATGAAGCTAATCTAGGCGCCCAGAGCAATACTACAGGTGCAAAGATAATTCATGACATAAGAACAAATCACTTCTCCCCTCTCTCATTATCATACTTTAGAAAAATAGGATCAATAATTTCTGATTCGCCTTTATTAAAAACAATATTGCCGCCAGCATTTAATCAACATGATGTGCTAGCGCACACCTGGAGTGAAACATTTTCAGACGAAATGTTGGCGTACACAGAGGATTTTAAACCAGCTCAGCCATCTTTACATTCAGAGTACAAAGAAAAACCAGTTATGTCAAACATGTTTTTTGCCACCAGTCTGATTAGAAACGTCCTAAACAAGTGTAGCGACATAGACCCACCGGATATTCTTAAAATGAGCAGCATTAAAGACTTAGTTGGGCAGCGGCATAAAGCCTATTCTGATAGTGTTGACTTCTCTAAGTTACCAGCAAAAGATAACGATCTACTACAGTTAGCTAGTTTAGAGGGGATATTAAGATTAAAGTTTAGAGTATTTATCTTGGATTACATATTCAAATCAATCTTTGTATATACAGAATTTAAAGCAGAAAACATTTTAAACAATGCATCATTTTATGAGCTGATTCTGAATCAAGTTCAGTCTCATTACGGAGATTCATATTTTCAATCCATGCTTGGTTTGTGTTATGTTATATATGAGAGGCGCCTTGAAGCAGGAGAAGTTTTTGATGAACCAATAAACTCTGGTATGCAAATACTTCGAAAGATGATTGCCGAGGAACTAAACGAGGTTAGTGGATATATTTCTTCTATTGTTCCTGCCATGGCATATAAAGCATACCAAGAGTTTGATGATCAAAGTTTGTCTGGTTGTGCTAAAGACATTGTTGATTTATTTTGGCGCCTAGAAGAGGACGAGGATATACCAGACATAATTTCTACAGAGTATGTTGATAAGTATTTTATTTGTCCAAAGATTTTTGATCCTCCTGTTTTTACTGCGTTAGATTTGTCAAATTTAAAAAGCGACACGGCTGCAGTTAGAAATCTTCCAACTGATGAACTTGCTCACGTTTTTGAATTTGATGACATCTTGCACAATAGAGTGTCTAATCCAAGATTTGCTGAAAAAGAAATACTAAAATACTTTACTAAGCCTTTTGAAGGTCAAAATTCAAAAGGAAGTTCAGATCAGCATGGCGGCTTCTTCTTGGAAAGATACATTCTTGTAATTGATAAAAAAGAACTAGATTCACAAAATCCTGAAGCTGGCCCACAGTCAATATTAGATACAAAAATTAGATCTCTAGGTGGTAAATACGAGAATTTTGAACGATCAATTGATACAATTGGTGTTTGTAACGTATCTACTTTTTATGGTTTTCTTAACGGCCTAAGGAAAGATGCTATCAACGCGCCTGAGCTTGGCGATCCAACCTTAGCAGAATTTGAAATACCACCGGATATGGTAGATTTTAGATACCCAGGTGACGAAGAAAACATTGCTTTAATCGAAGAAATATTAGACCAGCCGCTGGATCATTTTTTTGAAGAGTTTTCTTATGGGTTGAGGCTAATGTACATGCCTAAGCCTGTTGACATGGTTGATTTGAAAAACATCGATCTTAGTTTCTTGCCAACGGGCGAAGTTGCAGATGAATTTGGAGCTATTAATCAGGCTCCCTTCTCAATACCTGAAATACAAAAAGAACTAGCAGCTACAATAGAACTTTCCTCTATAGAGATGGACCAATTAAATGAAAAATTAAACGAACTGCTAGCGGAGGATAATTTAAATTCTGAAGCAGTGACTTCTCTTCTTAAAGATATGGCAATTGCCAACCCAGTAGACAATAAATTTGGCAAGCTGATTAGAGACATGCTTCTTGAAAACATACTTATAGGTTCATTATCAGAACAAGAATTAAGAGATAAGATTGCAGCTAGAGTTTTTGAAATAGAACAAATGCTCTTAGAGAATCCAAATGACGAATTCATAGTTGAATTTTTAGGCGATTCAATCGTTTTTTCATCTGTTGTTGTACCAGACCCAACGCCTTTAATGAACAGCGCCTTTGATAGATTGAAGGACTTTTTTATTAGAAATAAAGCCTATTTAATAAATGAAAGCTACACAGATTCAGCTGGTAATTTAAGAATTCTACAAACAACACCAATTCCTGTTGCAGACTCTAAAAGATCAATATTTGAATTGCTACCTGATAAAACCTTATTGGATTTGTCAGGCGAAGCAGTCCAGCCGGACGCCTTTGTTGATGTAACTTTTGAAAAAATATATCCGTCTAACCAGTGGATATCAGAGGCTAAAGGACTGATGTTTACTCACGGCCGCGCCATGCCCAAAACAGTATCTAGATATAAGCCAAACAACCAGTTTGTGGCTGAGGTTTATCGATCTATTTTTGGTGTCCTAGGAGACCCATCAAATAAAGGATCTTTGTCGGGTCCACAAAAAGAAGCTAGACCGGATTATCCTCATGGTGCATTTCCTTTGGGATACTACATGGATGATGACGAGATGAACGACATGTTGACCTCCGCGAAGATAGCTTACGGCGGCGAGGAAGTAAGCGATCTACCAGCTGGGTCTCTTTTGCAAGGTTTTCACGATAACGCAACGTTTACCCTTTCTCCCTTGTATCGTTCAGAAGAACATAGCGTATCTGGTATAACAACTGATGACACTTATGATCAGAATGATCCATTTCATGGAAATAGCTATGGTCCAATGGAAATTTCATACACTGGAGAACCATGGTACAATCAAGAAGATCAAGGTCATTTTGGATCTTTTGTTATGCAGCTGCCAGATGGCACAACAATCCATCAACATCAACTGATAAGCTCTGTCGATCCGGGTACTGGTTTTCCCATAGATTATGTAACTTTCTTTACTCGTGGAACTTCTCATGGTCCCATTGCTGAACCATTTATAGATCCTGGAGAAGATGGAAAATTAGGAACTGAGGATGACTGGTCTTGGAATAATATTGCCGACTGCGGCAAAGAAGACCTTTTTGGAGCAACTAGGTGCAAATATGCCTCTAGGTGGGATCAAATAGGAGCTAAAAAAATAATCACCATGGTTAACCCAGTGATCACAGCTCTGTACGGAAAGTGGTTTGGAACAACTTCAGATTGGATAAAGAACGTTGTGCAACCAGCAAAACCTTCCAACATTTCACAAACTGTGTGGGATGCAGGGATTAACGTCGCTTTAACAACAATGGGAATAAATAGTAAACCTTCTGTTGCTTTTGTTAGTAATTATGAAAATGCGATGAGCAGTACCCCTCCAGAAGATTGGCTTACTGCTCCTGATTATTCTGAAGCAGGTGCCTTTTTCCCGTTAACAAACAACTTGCTTACATGGGACGTAATTAAAACTGTAGAAAACAGCTTGTCTTTTGTGAGGTTTGGAAGCATAGACGCATATTTTGAAAATTTTAATTATCAATACGGCGAGCAGGCTCAAATTACTAATTGGAAAAAGCTTCGACATCCATTCCCTCCAAAATATACTATTTTTGAAGATCAAACTGGTGAGGAGCAGGGTACATTTTTGGGTAATGGGCAGTGGGCTCTTCTTAATCCAGGAGACGCACCTTTAAAGGCTGATCTCCTTTATCAGCAGATTGCAGCACTTCTCTATTATTCACCTGATGTAAATAGTACTACAATAGCCACAAAATATGCAGAGCTTAGTAGAAAAATAGTATGTTTAGAATACGAAATGGAGATATTTCAAGGCCCTCTAGCGGGCCAAACAATAACTGCATATGGTATAGTTTTTGATCAGAACGGTGGACATGTAAAACATCCCACCAGCGAGATGTACAATATTTACTGGGCTTCACCGGGTTATTATCCTCGTCATGTAGAGAGTGAATATATGGACGTCGAAGGCTGGGACGGACACATGTGGAACGATTCTGATGAATATCGCAGTCCTTACGGATATTACGACACTGACTTTACAATTGAGGGTAGTTTGGTGAGATTTCCACCTCAAGTTGATTTCCGCCGTTTGGTTGACAAATCTGTTGACATACTTTTTGAAAAAACAATTAATTTTTATAACTGGGACATCAATCGCTACGCTGAAAAAAACGAGTATACAATTGAATTAGTCGATGGCGCACCCGATGAGGTTGCAGCAGATTATGAAATTGAAGGTTCAGATTTATACTTCTTAAACCCCCCAGGACACCAATTTAAACGTATAGGTGTTGCAGCCGAGACTTCAGTAAAAGAGCAGCTTGAGGACGTCACATTTACAGTCAGAGACTATGTTGCAGACATCTACGCAGAGTTGATGGACGGGAACACTGGAATTCCCCTCTTAGCAAAACCAAAATATGGAGATAAATTTATTTATGAAGATGGAAGGCCATCTTCTATAACTTATGTTCGACGTTTGCTTAAGAGACTACTTTCTACAATAGAGCTAGTTGACAAACGACTTCTGCCTCATGTTAATATTTACGAATATTCTTTGGATAGTTTTTCTGGCAACCTATACGATGCTCTAGTTCATACCATTGATGGTGGAGGCCGCGCGGGGAACTTGTTGTTAATAGACATCGCTAATCAAATTGGCTATATTAGAAGAGGCATTAGAGATATGAGAGACGCGCATTTAGGAATTTTAGATCTTGCTCCAAACCCACTTGACCCACTAGAATATTTAAGAACAAAATCTTTTTATGGCGAAGGGGACATGAAAAATGTAATTGGCGGCGGCCAGCAAGGAAATATAGGACCACTGCAATTTTTAGATCATAATAGTCCTGAATTTTTCTTGGGCAGTTTTTACGACACACAAGAAGCCTTTTCACAGAATCGCCGCGCGCACCAAACTAATCTTAGATATAAAATAAATAATCCGTTCATAGACGTAGCGAATGACTTGTCAATTTATAGTTTAAGTGAAGGCGAGCGCGCCCTTGGCAGTAAGACTCCTCTCATAGATTGTGTAGAGAAAGTGTATACTACTCCGCCTCACGCAGCAAAAGCTAACGAAGATTTAATTCTTGGAATCAATTTTGGTGGGCTTGATGAAGATGACTACTCCAAACAGGTTGAAGAGATTTTAAATGCTGCTGGCGTATCAAGTACCTCTAACGAAGCTGCGCAAGTAACCGCCCAGGCTGAGCTAGCAAATTCAAATGTTTTTGAATTTTATTCAAACATGTTGCTGCATGGCTGGGATGGTTTTGGCCCGTGGGGTCAATCTAGATTTGGAGAGTTTAATCCAAATATTTTACCGATGACTCTTTCCCCCTTGGACTTTGAGCGAGTACACAGAATATATAACCCATCGGCCAACGAAAAGGGTTTTGATGAGCATGATGATGCAATTGTAGCCACTATAGACTATCTTAAGGGATCTCCATGTCTTGACCCCACCTTAAAAACGCTTGTGCTTGGTTTTGAATATGATGAAGAGAAGCTCCAGTACCAGCTTAGAAATACTGGAGGCACCTACTCACCTGACTGGATAACTTCTTTCTACCTAAGCTCCGGCTACCAAGGCGCCACGGAACAGGCCCCCGCGTATGAAAAATATTTACTCGCCGGCGACGCGTCAGATAGCATGTACGATCATATTAGCGAGGACACTCCGGATGGCGTATTAAAGCACAACGAGCCCGAAAGCATAGAAGCTATGATATTTGACGTATTGATGCCCAATGACGCTAGCAGATATTATGAAATTCCAAGTAAAATACTAGATGATAACAACATTGGGTTGTATGATGTTTTTATAATGAACCCTTCTGACATAAGAAAGCACAGAAACGCAACTTCTAGATTGCTAATATGGATGACGAATCCAACTCTATACAACTTTGGCAAGTGGATTGATGCTGCAAAAAACATCAGTTACGCAATTAGAATTCCTGTTTCCACTTTTATACGAGCCTCTTTAGTTACAGTTGAGGGCAGTCAAGAAGGCGACACGTCATATCAAGGCTCAAGCATCAACAGCGCCGGCTTTGTTGACACAGCTGTTAGCAAAATGAAATATCATTCACCGAACGGAGTTAATGGTCAATTTACAACAGATTACTTAATGACTGATGGCGGTCAATTTGTTGACGATAATGGAACAACAAGCATAGTTCTAGAGGGGCTAACTACAATATTGTTTGGTGCTTTCGCATCGGTAGCAAAAAACGGCGACTCTTTTGTATTTTCTAAAAGTGACGAGCAAGAGGTTAAAAATTTAAATCAATTTGCAAAACTATTGGGTAAATACGCTCATATAATAGTAAACCCTGCTAATAAAGCGAATATGAGCGATCGTGAACATTATTATACAGGGACCAATGTTGCTGTTAACGGAGCAGAAATTATTGTAAAGCAGGAGAAAGTTTTTGAAAATATGGGTAAGAATTTATTAGCATCAGAATTTTCAGGCGTATATGAAGAGCTGTTATCTGATTTGAAATCATCTGAAGAAATAGAAATGTTATTAAAGTACATTTTTCCAATTGAAAAAATGCTTTATTTGCTGACTAATTATATTTATCAGCAAGTCACAACTAGTCGACCTGCGATGCATAGCATGCTAGACGGCACTAAAGGAAATATTAAAAATCTTATGTTAACTTTGTCAAAATCATCTCAAACATTCTTCAAAGATAAAAATACGCTAGACCAGTTAAGCAAGGAAGTGGCTGATAGTGGTGAAGGAAATTATGCTGATATAGATCAAGAGATGAAGCACTTTGCTGATATGGCGGTGCCAATGATTCTTAGAGGGGTGCTACAAGAGGTCGATCCAGCTTGGAAAGTAACAAAAATTGCCGCTCAAGCTAGCGGTGGTAAATTCAAAGCAAACGAAAAATGCGGCTATCCATTTGAACCATTTAATGGAAAGTATTCTGGGAATCAATGGCCATTAATGTTTATTTCTACACCAATTGGCTTAGCAGCGAGTGGGATATGGACAGCCGTGCAGCCCTTGCCTTGTCGAATCAACGAGGTTCCTGACATGACATGCGAAGATCTTACAGTAGAGCCTTGCGCGGAGGACGAATAGAATGAATGGTTTTAGTCCAAAGCTGCCTTTGAAGTACGATGACAAAGATGGTCCGTACAAGATGATAAAAGACTACAAAACACTTTTAATGCAAAATTTAAAAATGTTGATGCTTACAGCCCCGGGCGAAAGGGTAATGGACCCCAACTTTGGAGCTGGTTTACGTAATTATTTATTTTCACACGATCTTCCTTCGTTAAAAATAAAACTAGAGAATGTTATAACCAATCAAGCTGCTTCGTATATGCCAATGATAAGAATAGATGTAGTAGAAATATCAAACAATATTGGTTTTGAAGAAAAATTAGATATTAAAATATTTTATACAGTTCCAGAAATAAACATAGAAGATGTTTTATCTTTGAGTATAAATTCTTCTACATAATAATTATTACTTAGAGGGAAGAAATATGGCGAGAAGAAAACCAAGTATAGAGAAGATCAATTATACTAGCAGAGATTTTGATTCTATTAAAGAAGATTTAGTTGCTCATGCTAGAAGATATTATCCTGAAACTTATAAAGATTTTAACAAAGCTTCATTTGGCTCGTTGATGTTAGACACAGTAGCATATATTGGAGATATATTGTCTTTTTACTTGGATTATCAAGCTAACGAGAGTTTTTTAGAAACGGCTATAGAACCAAAAAACATTTTAAGCCTCGCCCGGGCAAAGAACTATAATCATGACTTTTCACAAACTAGTTTTGGAGTTTTAACAGGATATGTGATAGTGCCAGCTCAAGCATCAAATAATGCTCCGGATACTTCATATATACCAATATTAAAGGCTGGGTCTTTGGTAGGTACAAGAACTGGCGTTACTCTATCTTTAGCAGACGATATGGACTTTAGTAACTCAAATAATGAAGTGGTAGTTGCAACCATTGATGACTTAACTCAGCAGCCTTTAACATATGCGATAAAAGCCCATGCTCCAGTTGTAACTGGGCTTTTAAAAGTTAATACTTTTTCAGTTGGCTCTTTTAAGAGATTTTTAAGAATTGATGTCACAGACATAGAGAATCCAGTATCAGAAGTATTATCAGTGGTTGATACTAAAGGTAACGAATATTTTGAAGTCGATCATTTGTCTCAAGACTTTATATTAAAAGGCGTTCGCGATGCATCAAATGAACAAAAAGCAGCAGTTTCATTTTTAAGAAGAGTGCCGGTACCTCGCCGTTTTGTGGTGGAAAGAATAAATGGTCGTGTGTTTTTGCAGTTTGGCCATGGCTCTGAAGACGATATAAAATCCGCGCCAATAGCAAATCCCTCTTCTGTTGTCTTAGACATGCATGGAAAAGATTATGTTACGGATTCGTCTTTTGATCCAACTAATCTTATTGGCAATGATAAAATGGGAGTTGCTCCTTCTGATACGATTTTAACTGTTACATACCGTGCTTCACAATTGTCAAATGCTAATATACCTGCAAATTCTGTCAACAGAGTAATTGATCCAATTATGTCATTTAAAAACGCAGGTAACGCAAATATTGTGGATATAAAGTTTGTTCAAGATAGTTTACAAGTATCTAATGACGCTCCAATAGTTGGCAGTAATTCGACTTTTTCTAGTGATGAAGTAAGACTTAGAGCAAAAGAAACTTATTTTTCACAAAACAGAGCGGTAACAAGAGAAGATTACACTGGCATTGTATACAGAATGCCAAAAAAGTTTGGAACAATTGCGCTGGCAAAAGCCATGGCAGACCCAGACTCTGTTAGAAGAAACATGAATATGCACGTTTTGTCAACTGGAGTAGATGGTAAATTTACTAAAACTCCACGGATTGTAAAACAAAATTTAAAAAGTTGGCTCTTACAGTATAAAATGGTCAATGATACGATTGATATATTGGATGGAAGAGTAATTAATTTTGCTGTTGATTATAAAATTATAGCTGAGTTCAAATTTAACAAATATGAAATACTAAATGCATGCAACTTAGAACTAAACAGATTGTTCGCGAACTATAGAGAATTTGGAGAGCCGCTATATATAACTGATGTCTACAAGACACTCAACAATATTAAAGGTGTTATAGATACGACTAACGTTAAAGTAACTCAAAGATTAGGTGGCGAATATTCAGCTGGTTTTTATAATTTTGATACCGCTACAGTTGATGGAAGATACATAATTTGTCCGTCCGATGCTGTTTTTGAACTTAAGAATCCTTTAGTTGATATAAATGGAAGTGTTAAATAATGGCGATAAAGAGATACGAAGCAAACAAAGACAACACTATAACTGACGCTTTCAAAATGGACTTAGTGACTCGCGCCACTGCGTCTAACATGGGCAGCGCAGATATTTTAGAGACGTTCTCTATTTACGCACAAGCAAATTCTGCTTCACATGAGGCGTCTAGAGTGCTGGTAGAGTTTCCGATTGATCAAATTTTAACAGATCGTAGCGCTTCTTTGCTTCCTGCGCCTGGTTATGTAAATTGGAAATTAAAATTATACAATGCAAAGCATAGTCAAACTGTACCTAGAAATTTAATTTTAAACATTGCAGCTGTTTCTCAATCTTGGGACGAAGGCCGCGGCCTAGACCTAGAAGAGTACTCTGACGAAGGCGCATGCAACTGGATAACTGCCAGCGTTGAAGTGAACGCCAACAGCTACAACGTCCCAACACAATGGTCCTCATCCGGTGGAGTATACGTAACTTCAAGTTTAGATCTGCCATCTGGAAACGGAAAAGCTTGGCATGATTATGTTAAGAACGTTACTTTAGAGAAGGGTATAGAAGACGTGTCAATAGACGTCACCGACTTAGTTGAGGCATGGATAAAATACGAAGATGTTCAAGGTGTTGCTCCTGCTTCTATTGAAAATAGAAAATCTAACTTACAAAATCATGGCGCATTAAAGAATTATGGTTTTGGAATTAGAATCACGTCCTCGCAAGAAGATGATGATAGGTCATACTTTACAAAAAAATTCTTTTCACGAAGCACAGAATTTTTCTATAAAAAGCCTATATTAGAAGCACTTTGGGATTCTTCTTTGTCAGATGATTCAAACAATTTTTATTTAAGTAGCTCGTTAGCAGAGGGCGAAAATTTAAATAAAATTTATTTGTATAATTTTGTCAGAGGCCAGCTAAGAAATATACCAGCTATTGGTGTTGGCAATATAGGAGTTAGTATATATTCTGGCTCTAGTGACAATACTTCTATCGCACAGACATCAAATCCGATTGGGTTACCTCAATGGCCCAGCTTGTCTCACATGGACGCAACAACAATAACTGGTAGTTTCGTGTCAACTGGCATTTATTCTGCATCATTTGCATACACTAGCAGTAATATTACTACGATATTTCCTGTTTGGAAAGACCTAGGCTTAACATCAGCTAACACAGAGTATCATACAGGCTCAGCAATAAAAGTAAAAACTTTTGAATCTTTAGACTATGTGCCAAATGCTGAATATTATTGTAAAATAACTAATTTAAAAGATAGCTACGATGTAAAAGAGACACCTCGCTTGAGATTGTACACCAGAGAAAAAAATTGGTCTCCTACAATATACACTCGTGCATCAGAAGAAATAGAAAATACGCTAATAGAAAGAGTCTATTATAAAGTTACCAGAGAAGCAGACAATTTAACTGTTGTAAGCTACGGCACAGGCTCTAATGAAAATAATTTTTCAAAATTATCGTATGATGCTTCTGGAAGTTATTTCGATCTAGACATGTCTTTGTTCGAGCCAGGGTATATGTATTCAATAAAATTTCTTCTTGATGTTGGTGGGTACAAAAAAGAACAGCCAGAGAATTTTAAATTTAGAGTTGAATAAGAATGGCAGATATAAAAAAATATTTTGAAAATGGGCAGCCTTTTAAGCTCTCAAAAAACATTTCAGCACAAGATGTCAAAGAAGAGGTCGAGTCGCTAGAGTATGTCGCTGCAAGATTAGAAGAAAAAGAAAGATTTGTACCAAACGTAGATTTTTCAAAACCAGAAAATTTTGCAATGTATGGCTCTGCTGAGGAGTACTACGACAACTCTTTTAAATATATTTATAATTCTTACCCATATGATGGCTCAAACAAAGAAAAGACTCTTTGGAGGCTGAGCGCTTCTTACATTGATCTTTACATATTTGAGAGTGTTTATCCGCGCACAACCGGTCATGTTAATTTTGGTGTTAACGCAAGCTATACAACCCCCACTAGTAATTTAAAGATTGCCACTACATCAAATGATGAGTACATAATGTTTTACGGTGGTCCGCATGCTGATCCTAATTTAAATTATAAATCTGAAAAAACAACTGGGTATGGAACTGCCGGCATATCAAAGGCAAACATATATCACAGTGCGTCCAATAGAACAAACAACTTAAGGTGTAATCCAAACGATGGCATTACAGTGGAGTTCTGGCTTAAAAAACAACAGTTTGCAGGTAATGATACTAAAGAGGCTATTTTTGATTTGTGGAATAGCGGGTCCACGTCAACAGCATTGCAAAACGATGATGACTATGGAAGAATAACAATCATAACTGACGCAGCCACTCCAAATAAAATTGGTTTTATAATGGCTTCCGGAAGCTTTTATTTTGGAGATCCTAATCAATCTGGATTTATGGATACTGGTCTTCCCACCATAGCTGACGGTGAATGGCACCATTACGCTTTTGTAAACCAAAATACCGGTAGCCAAAACATTACTTATCTTTATGTTGATGGTTCTCGCCGCGCTATGCAATCTACTGGCTCTACAGCTTCAAGGCCCTTGCCAAAAGAAATATCAGGACCAATGGTTGCAACAGTGGGCGCCAATGTAGTCGACTCGCTTGTCGTCGGAATAGCCACAAATGACGAATTACATACTTTGGCTGGAACAGAGGGCAGTCTAGGTTCAGGAAAACTAACTGGTTCTGTTGATGAATTTAGATATTGGAAGACAGCTAGAAGTGCAAAAGATATAGGCAGAAATTGGAATGGAAATGTTCATGGCGGCACAAACACTGATGACTCAAATACTAGCTTGGGCGTGTACTATAAATTCAATGAAGGTGTAACAGGTTACAATTCAGTTGATAGCAAAGTTTTAGATTATTCAGGTAGGATCAGCAATGGTAAATTTGTAGGATATGTATCAGGCAGCTCTAGAGATCTTGCTTCTGCCATAGACAGCTATAGGTCTGCTAGCTACACGGAACACAAAGACCCAATAGTGTACAGTTTCCACCCGGATGTATCAGGCACAATCGCTACTTATAAAAAGTTAGGGCGTGATTACGACCACAACAACAATGCTTCTATGTATTATTCTGCGCCTTCGTGGTTAATTGAAGAAGATGAAAGTGGCGGCGAAGAAACAAAAAAACTTATGCAAATAATGTCAAGTTTTTTTGACACGCTGCATATACAAATAGGTGATTTAAATAAATTAAAATTTAAGACATATGACACTGGTTCTATGGCAGGAAAAAAATATTATGACACTGCTATTAAATCACTTGGATTTGTAGCTCCTGAAATATTTGCTGATGCCGAACTAATAGAAAAATTTGAAAGAAGAGATGACGATTCAATTTTTTATGATAAAGACATAGATCAGATAAAAGATCAAATATATCAAAATATTTATAATAATTTAGATTATATTTTAAAATCTAAGGGCACAGAAAAATCTTTTAGAAATATTTTAAGGTGTTTTGGGGTTGATGAGGAATTAATCAAAATTAATCTGTACGCAAGCAACACAGTCTATAATTTTGAAGATAATTTCACAGAAGCCGCAACAAAGAAAAAATTTATTAACTTTAACGATGTTAATAATTTTGGTGCAACCATTGTACAAGACTACGACGAACTAAGCTTGACAACTCCGTATATATCTTCTTCGGGAGTTAATATAGACTCTACAGGCTATCCTTTTACAATGGAGTGTGAGTTTATACTGCCAAATAGATTCCCCCAGGAACATATTAACTATTTTCCATATACAAACTTAAGCTCCTCTATATTTGGTATACACAACGTTAATGTTGGAAACTTAAATGCTGGGATTAAAGATTCTTCTGATTTTTGCAATTTGCAAGTTTATGCAGTTCGCGAACATGAAGACTATCTTGGGATTAAGAGTGCTTATTTTCACTTAACAGGAAATATTGGCAACGAAGAAATTAATTTAAGATCTTCATTCTCCGCATCTAGCGGTCATGTTCGATTTGACGATAGTGCGTACGAAGATACTAGATGGAGTGTAGCAGTTAAAGTTAAGCCATCGACTTATCCCTTCGCCAGTTCAGTAAGCGGCTCAGCATACGTATCGGGCCTCCCCTTAGGTCATGGATATGATGTAGAGTTTCAAGGAGTTCGAACATTTTTAGATATTGTAGAAAAAGAGTTTAATGTATCTGCTAGTATTCCGTATGATTCTAGAATTGATACTGGCCTTAACAATCCTAAAAGAATTTATGCTGGAGCCCACAGGCAAGATTTTACTGGCTCTTTATTGACAACTAGTGATATTAAATTAGGTTCTGTTAGGTTTTGGCAGCATTATTTAGATCAAAATATTATTAGAAATAATGCACTAGACAACACCACCTATGGAACAGAAAAACCTTATACTAGCGCATACTTGTTTCAAAACAACCACTTATCTGGAAATTCAATTTCCATACCAGAGATAGAGACGTTAGCATTGCACTGGGACTTTAGTACAGTAACTGCTTCTAATGATTCCGGACAAATATACATTAAAGATCTGTCTTCAGGCTCTTTAAACGATCATAGATTTGGATATATGTCCTCAATCTTAAGTCGACAACACTCTGGTAAAGGTATAAATTTCGAGTCATCATCAGACAAAATTGTAGAAAACAAGTACATAAACGTTGCGAAAAGACAGCTACCAGAAAATATTTCGTCTACTCAAACTATACAACTTTTAAATGAAGATGATGAGCTGTTTACGCGAGATATGCGCCCAGAAAAATATTTTATTTCTGTAGAAAAAAACATGTATCAAAATATTTCCGAAGAAATGATAAAAATGTTTGGAACTATAAAAGAATTTAATAATTTAGTGGGTCCTCTCGTATACAAATATAGAAAAAGTTACAAATCACTGGAGAAACTAAGACAATTATTCTTTGAAAAAGTTAAAAACGTTCCCGATGCTGAAAAATACTTTACGTATTATCGCTGGGTTGATGAATCAATTTCAAAAATGATCGAAAGACTCTTTCCAGCAACTTCCAACAGCAATGAAAATGTTTTTAATGTGATCGAAAGTCACGTGTTTGAAAGAAATAAATACCAACATAAATTTCCTAGATTAGATAGAGCAGACAAATCATATGAGAGTAACATTAAACAAATCTCTCAAAATATAAGTCATTTTGAATCTTCAACGCCAATATTGACTTTTCCAGATATTCCAAACCCTGCGCTAGAAAATATATCTCCGCTCTACTGGAAGAAGAAAGCAGAAAAAACAAACAATCCAGTTATTAATGTGACTAAAAAAATTGATTTGGAACGCGATCGCATTTTTGAAGTTACAGAGAAGTCTGAGTTCGACTTAGAGGGTAAAAGGCCTTACGATTTTAAAGGTGTTAATATTATTAATAATTTAGATGCTGGTGTAAATCGAACTTACTTTAGGCAGAGATCTAGATTTTATGAGCGCGTAAATACAACAAAGAGGACCTCGCCTAGATCAATATACAGTGTATTAAAAGATAATGTTTTTCACTTTGGTGGCGATAGGCAGCTTATAATTGATCTAAGACTGTATAGCGATTTTGCAGACCCCCTTAATAGTCAAATTACTAATCCAAATGCCAAAGTTAATTTAAATATAAAAGAGGTTCCAAACCTGCCAATTACAGTTGATAAAAAAAGGCTATCGCCAGCAACAACACTAAGGGACTATTACGGACCAGCAGGACTTATTGGTCAAGGCACAACGGATATAATTAAAACAACCGATGCTGTTAAAGACGAAGTAACGCCGTTCTCATTCTACAGCTCTTCTTTAGATACAACAAAAGATCCAGGTACACACCCTGTAGGACACATTTTAACGTCTGTTGGCGGCATTTTAATAGAGAACATACACATTGACTCCTACGACCTCGTAACAAGCCTTCAAGGCCCATTTACTCGCGAA
>CETN01034967.1_pt1 | contig 18492 bp, 13 predicted proteins | sample 531301 | NCBI WGS metagenome assembly CETN01 (sample SAMEA2622656, study PRJEB7988) | marine metagenome | isolation source: saline water (ENVO:00002010), including
TGGCCCGAGAACACCACGGTTGCCAAGAAGTTCACGACTGCAAGCAATGGCGGCAACTTCCAGATTGATCTCACGTCCGCCGGCACGGTGCTGCGTGTCAAGTCAGCCGGCTCTTCGGCTCATCGAGATCTGGTGCTTCGTGTCGATACGGGAGACAGCAACAAGCTCAAGGTGTTTGACGCCAACCGCGACTCGTTCACCTTCAGCACCGCTGCTGCAGAGGACATCTTCTTGGACGTGGTAACCGAGCTGGCGTTCGAGAACCTGACGCCACACCTCCAGGACGTGATCATCAGCCAGGCCAAGATCGCCTTCCAGAGGCGACTGCAAGGCAACATGAACATGGACGGCGCTCTGAACAGCGAGTATGTACAGGCGGAGGCGCAGGCCCCCCGGAACGCTCCGGACATCGAGCAGCCCTTCAACACCAGGCCCATGATCCCGGGTATGGGCGGCAAGAAGGAAGACTGACTTGGCAACCCAAAGATTTGTCGAGAAGCTTCAGAGCCTCGCGCAAGGGATCTCCCAACAGCAGCAGTCACTGAGATACAAAGGCCAGCTTGAAGACGCCTTGAACGTCGATCTGTCCGTCGTGGATGGTGCTCGGAAGCGGCCTGGTGGGTTTACCTTGGCAGAAGTTGGAGGAGCCGACCCCAACCGGACATACCGAATGCACCGGATTGAGCGTGACGATTTGGAGGAATACGCCGTCGTCTACGGTCGCGACTTACTCAAGGTCGTGGACCTTACCAGCGGCACGGAAGCTTCTGTCATTATTGGCGACACAGAGGCACAGGATTACCTAGCCGAAAACAATGCAGAAGCCGACGATTTGCGGTTTGTCACAATTGCCGACACAACTTTCATCCTTAACACGAAAAGACCAACGAGGCTGGAAGTAGGGTCGGACGGCGCAAATATCGACAGTAATCGTATGCCGGTTCGACTGGTTCGCACGTCACTAAGCCCACTGGAGTTCACCCTCAGCAAGAGCACGTTTAAAGGCCGCGGTTTCCAGCAACAAGTTCTTCAAGCTGACACCGGCACAGTCACTGGCGGCACCTTTGCTCTGCACTTTCTTGAAACAACCCGCGCAATCCCCTTCGATGCCAACTCCAGTACTGTTCAGGAAGAGCTCGAAGGAAACGGCCTGCTTTCCGGCTCAAATGTGATTGACGGTCTCAATGCGTTCCCATTTGGAAAAGTCATCTGCACAGGGGGCCCACTCCCAGACAAGCCCATATTCATCAACATCAGCAAGGACGTTGAAGTTGACACGCTAATTACGGTGCCAAATCAACCGAATGGCGGCACCTACAAGGTAACGCAAGGCAGTGACGAAAGAGATCCCGCACCGGAGTTCATCCGGCTTGGCCTTCCAATTCGTGACATCGGATTTTTCAGAAACAGACTGTGTCTGGCCTCTGACGAGTTCATGTCATTTTCAAGGTCTGACGATCTATTTGCCTTCTACCTTGGCGAACCCATAGCCATCACTGACGCAGACCCGATCGAGCTGCAACTGTCCTCGACTGGTGTCAACGTCATCGACTTCTTGGTGCCGTATAGAAACTCCATACTGGCTTCAACTCAGAGCGGGCAGCAGTTTCAGCTAACCAGCGATGACACTTTTACCCCGTCAACCGCGGCCGTCACCCCCACGACCAGGTACAGCACGCAGAAGGTTCGCCCTGTTCTCAACGGTTCAAATCTGTACATGGCTGGTGCGTCAAATGGGTTCAGCACGCTCTTGGAGTACTTCTTCAGCGATGCTTCTGCATCGGATCAGGCCGTCAATGTTTCACAGCACGTTGATGCCTTGATACCACCCGATGTTGTACGCATGGTCACGACTAACACGACGGACGCGGTGTACATGCTGCCAACTCTGGATGGTGACATAACCGACGGATCGATCATCGTGAGCAATCAGACAGGGACTTGGAGCGATGGGTCCACTTGGGTCGGAGGAGTATCGCCTCAACCGAGCGACACTTGCATCATTGCAAGCAACCATGTGGTGACCTTTACAGGGTACGCTTCCAACAACACGTTTGTGTCGCGGCAGAATGCACCTGGATTGGTCAGTAGAATTTTCGCCTACCGATGGTACGACGCTGGCGAGCAACGCAAGCAGAGTGCATGGGCCAGGTGGGACTTCGAGGGCGACAGTATCCAAGACGCGATTTGCATAGACGACGACCTGTTCTTAATGCGTCGGCAAACCAGCCTGTCGAATCAGTCTACATTCTTGAAGATTGATCGGCTGGCTCTTGCACAAACCACAAAGTCCGATGGCAACGCCGGCCGGCGTGTGCACATGGATCACACCATTGACGCCACTGGTACATTTTCGGATGAATTAAATCAAACCACCTTCACGCTAACTGCGGCGCAATCCGATACGTCCTACGACACCATTGTCAAATCCGACGGGACAGAAGTCACAGGGTTTACCAACAACAGCTCGGCGAACCCACCTAACATCGTGGCATCCGGCAATCACGCTGGCCTGGTTCAAATCGGGCGAAAGGTGAAATCTTCTATCGTTCTCAGTCAGGTTTTCCCAAGGACGCCGCAGGGTGAGCCCTTGGACGACGGCCGGCTCACGCTGAGAAAAGCCGTGGTTGCACACAGGAATTCGGGCCCATACACCGTCACGGTCGCACAGCCGAGCCTGCCCAACTTTGTGCCCAGCAGAGTTGCGAATGCCGGCTCGACGACTGTGGGGACAGACGAAGTGACTGTCCCCCTGAACGGACGATCTGACGACCTCACAATCACCATTGAATCGAACAACAGTTACCCAGCAACCTTCTCGTCGGTCGAGTACCACGGGGAGTACAACACGATTACGGAGTAGTCATGGGAGCACCACAATTGGTGGGAGGGATGGCAGTTGCAGGCGCAGCCACCTCCCTCATGCAAGCCCAGCAGCAAAACAAAGCTGCACAGGGGCTGGCTGACAATGCCATCAGCACCACCAGGCTGCGTAACGAAAGTTTGCTGGAGAGGGAGAGGATTATGTCTGGGCGGATTAAAAAGAAAGCTGACCAGGACCGACTTTCAGCGGCACGCGCTACTGCACTCGAGGCAGGGTCTCGTGTCGTCGCTGCTGCCGGCCGCGGAACCACCGCGGCGTCCGGATCAGCTGCCCGCGGGATTGCCGACGCATTGTTCCGAGGCCAGTCTGTACAGGAAAGCATCGCTGACAACTATGACACAGACATAGAAAGTCTCCGCCAACAGACCCTGAGCGGTCAGATTGAGAATCAGGCGACGTTGATGTCTGCGTTGGGCCAAGCTGAGTCAATGGCTCAGAGCCCTCTTCTTGCCGGGATTACTGGAGCAATGTCTGGGGCTAGTGCGGGTGCCGGCGTAAGCACAGGTTTGGGGCTTTAGTGATGGCAAAGATTGCATTGAATCGCGGCGTGAGAAGGAATGACACACGCATCCAGCAGCTCGATCCAGCATCAGTTGCCGTAAGTCTTGGATCGTTCAGAGTTGCCAACCCAACTTTTGTGCGACCTGGTGTCAGCAACACGGGTAGGCAGCTGCAGGAAGCTATGACAGCAATTGGACGGTTTGCCGCCACAGATCCGCTGGGTGCAACGGCGGAAAAGCAAGAGACTGACCGAGCTGCACAGGCCGCACAGATGGGCGATGCACGCATGGCGGCGATGCAAGATGCCATGGCAATATCTCGCATTTTCTCCGAGGACACCCTCGACAAGGAGATTTTCCAAGAAGCTTCGCCGCTCACGGATGGCACGCAAACAATGGAAGAAACCGTGTTGGATCTTCTGAGCCAGGCTCGGAGCCAAGGGCAGCCTCCTGAAGTTGCTCTGGGCGTCTTTGTGCGCGACCAGATAAATGCGACAATCGATGGCCTACCAACGGGTTCTCGAGAAATGTACCAGCAGGTATACGCCGAGAAGTACTTTCCGACCGTGTTGGAAGCTGCATCGAATTGGTACAACGGCCGGGTTGATGAGGAGCAGAGCCAGCTGCGTCTTGGGGTGGCCTCCGGCATGGCGGCTGGAGACGACATGTTTGGCACGCCGGCAGCTCTTGCCAAAGCCACGAGAAACCCGGACAGCCCAATCTTTGCAATGGACTCCCGGCAGGCCGACACAGTGTTTGTTTCTGCCGCTGGTATTGCCGAGAATATCGGTAACTACCAGCGAGCTATAACCCTGTTGGAGCGAGTGCCGCCGAGCCGCCGCGATGCGAAGTGGCACCAGGCACGGGAGTCGGCCCGCGATGGCGAGCTTGACGCCTACGAGGGCGGCTTGCTGGACACCCTAATCGCAGGTGGTGACGTTTCTGGTTACGTTTCCCGGTTCGAGCGACCCTTCACATTGGTGCAGCGAGGACCAGGTGTGTCCCGGGAGTACGGAGACATACCGGAGCAAAACTCTGAAACCGTTGCCGCCTTCGAGTCCGCTCTCACCGCTTACACCAGGTCGCCGGACGTGAGTCCTGCACAGATGCGGATCACCATTGGAAACCTGGCTGCCCGTGTGTCTGGGCCTGCCAAGTCTCGAGCACTGGCCGCACTTGACAGAATCCCGACACCAGAATCAGAACTCAGGCTCTTGCAAGACGCACGAAAGAAGGTGGACCTCAGAGCCGAGGGTGACATGCTGACCTTGCTGTTAGACGGAACTCTGACCTATGAAGGCGGCACAATCGGCAAGGACGACGAATCAGGTGTCCGAACCATGCTCAAGGCAAAGTACGGCCAGCAGCACGGCGATCGCCTGTTTGTGCAATACATAGAGTTGCGTGATTCAGACACTTTCGCAAAGCAGGGCAACACCAACCAACAAGCGGTAACGTTCGCCGGCTTGCAGAATCGCATGCGGTCCGCCGATGGGTCACAGGGAATGCCACCAGAAGCTGCACGCGAGATGATCCTGGGCGAAGCACTAGCCAAGCTCAGGGCAGGCGAGATTGATCTGGGCCAGTACAACAAGCTCTACGGCATGATCGAGTCTGAGAAAAAGTTCGACGCCGAGAGATATCCAGGCGAAGTCGCCGAGGTGTCCAACGCCATTCGCGGAACGTTTGCGGCAGCCGCAGGCTTGCAAATGACGGATGGCATAGCGCCCGACTTGAATTTTGGGGTCCAAACCACGTCTGCAGATCCATTTGCTACTGCTGCCAGCCGGTCACTCGAGCAACGATTCCGCAAGGAATGGAGGGCGTGGGCACGATCCAACGCTGGTCTCATGACGGAAAACATGCAGCTATACGAAGAGCGGCGGTCTGCATGGCTTGAACAGAAGTTAGAGCAGTATGCCACAGCCGCTGTCGAGATCGGGGTCATGTACTCCAAGGATGCGTACAAGGACCGAAACGGCAAGTCTGCCGGATTGAGCCCTGTCACGACGTACAAATTCACAACCACCCAGGAATAGTCCATGAGCTTAATGCCCACCCCTTCGGATCCAAGGGAACAGTCCAGCGCAGATCCAACCGGCCAGGTGACGCTCGAAGAAATGCTTCGCAAAAACGGGTACGGCGAAGAAGAAATTGTCCGTTTGTCGGAAGAAGCTGCGGCGAATGAGCAACGATTTGGCTTCCTGCGTAACCCCACCGAAGGATTGCTTCCGGATCCGCAGCAGCTAGAGGAACGACTCCTCCGGGCCGAAAGGCCGGGAATTGGCGCAGCAACGCCCGAACAGGTGGCGGCCCAGCAAAAGATCGAAGACAGGGAAGAGTGGCTCAAGGGTGCGTTTGGCCCCTACCACCCTGACGACACCGTAGGCATGAAGGCTTTCAACAGCCTGTGGTACGGCTACTCCCAGTCCGGAGCGGTGTTGCCTGGCGTTCAGAACGCCATACGAGAGGTGCCGTTCGTCGGACCAACCGTTGGAGCAGTATTCAGTGGTGCCGAGCGTGGTGCAATTTCCATCAACAACTTGATCGGCGGCATATTCGGCATCGACCTGGACTATCTGCCAACGCCCGAAGAAAAGCAAAGAGAGCTGACCGAGCTGGGCACCCTGGGCAAGCTGGTCGAGGGCGTGACGCAGTTTGCGTTTGTCGCCGTTCCGGTAGCTGCATCGACGCCTGGCGGCTGGGGTGCGTGGCTCACAACCGCTGCGGCTGGCGCGGTTGCAGACGCCAGCGCATTCGACCCACGCACCGGCAACATTTCGACGATGGCGCGGCAGATGTTCCCGAACAGCCCGGTGGACAAGTACCTCGCGTTTACAGACAGCAAGGAGATTTACGAGCTGACTGGCAACCAGTGGTACGCCCGCGGTATGGCAATGGCCGAAGGGTTTGTGATTGGCGAGGCCGCTGGACTGACCTTGGGTGGTGCTATCGGTGGTCTTCGTGCAATCAAGCACTTGGGTGATGACATTGCCCTGGAAGCCAGCCCGCTCGGAACACCGGGCGGTGCCGGCGGCATACTCAACGACTTCAACCTGCCCGAAGACTTGGCAGGACGGCAGATTAACCAGCAGGCTGCCCAGGCAATACTCAAGCTCAAGAATTTGACACTGGCTAGAAACGCTAGGGCGCAGGCTCTCAAGACGCAGAACCCCGGCATCACGCTGGAAGAGTTGTATGACACCCTCAGCCGTGAGTTTTCTGAAATCGCCGAGCAGCCAATCGATCTGCAACGTGAGGCGTGGGCCGGCGTGATGGAAGCAATCACTCGTGATAAGCCCGGAGCGGTCAGGATTGGCGAGTGGCGACGACTTGCAAAGCAGATCGATCCCAACAAGGTTTACCTCCAGCCGGGGGGAACCCACCAGGTCTTTATCGAGTCCTTGCCACCTGCTGCCAACGAGCTGTTCCAAAGAACTGGCAGTGCTGCAGCCGTGCGATCGTCTAGGAACATGGGCGAGGGCAGACTCAGCGATGACATGAAGTCAAAGCTGGATGGCTTTGTACAGAAGAACGGGCTGAATGATGAGCAAGCCAAGCAGGTCGAGGAATCCCTGCGTAATCGACTTCGTGACTATCCTACTGAGGAGTGGTCAGAGCTCGAGCTTGAAAGCCTGGGTTTTGCAGCGGGCAAGAAAAAGTACAACGATACTGGCAAGCCCAACGTTGATGCCAAGTTCAAGGGGCAACGATACACGTTTTCACTTGCTGATCCGAGGGACGCTACATCGAAACCCCTGCGCCGCGGCCAAGCCGAATACACCGCTCGGGTGAACACTCTCGCAGAAGGGATTCTTGAGGACGTTGAAGACTCCATGCGTGTTGTAGACGACGCAACCGCAACAACACAGGACCGACTTGCAGCCAAGACGGTCATGAACGCACAGTCCTGGTATCAGGCCATGCGTAACCGGCTTGGTCGTGAATGGGGCCAACTCGCGCCAACTTTCGCGGAACTGCTTGGGGGGTTGTCTCCAAGAACCAACGTGCGCGAAAACTTTGCCCACGCGGTAGAAGTAATACAGCACTACTCACGAGGGGACTACGACGAGATCATTGAGCGGTACATACGGTTCCGGCTGGACGGCGATAAGACATATGCCGACTGGATCAAGGGCGGTAACCCTGTCATACAAGCCGGCGGAAAAGTTGCCCCAATCAACAAGGCCGACAACACTCTCAAGCAGTACGGGATCAACACATCCCGAGTGATGGACATCTTGGCGGACCAGTGGTACTCCACCAAGTTTGCCACCCCTGAACAGCGGGCAACGCTTGAAGGCGCACCCAAAGCATTGAACTTCACTGGGAACCTTAGCGGGCAATCTATTGCCGCAACCATTGACGTTTGGGCAGCCCGCATGCTGCAACGCCTGTCCGGCGGCAAGGCTATCCCACCCACAGTTGAGGGTGCTGTGAAGGGCAACTTCATCTCCCGAGCTGGCAAAGAAAAGTTCGGGCTTGATCCTGCAACAACTGGAGCCGCAGGCGCAGAGTTTGGTATGGGTCAGGACGCATTTGTTGCAGCGGTAAAGTTGCTGCGTGAAAAGTATCCTGACAAGTTTGCAGGGCTTGGACCCGACGACCTGCAAGCCATGATGTGGCTGTACGAAAAGCAAAGGGTGTGGGGACCCAAGGGTTGGACCAATATACAAGGGGGAGCCGGTTCGTTTGACTTGGAAGCTGACCTTCTCATGGGTGCGCCTGAGGATTTGAGCGATGCCGGCATGCGAGCTCGAGGTATCGACCCAGAGGCTGATCAGCCTGGCCGCGTGGTGGTAGGCGCATCTGCGATTACAGACCAGCCACGCACTCCGTTGGCCGACACGGGCTACACCGTGCAAAGGATGCCGACACCCGTAGAGGAAGAAAAGATTCTGGCCGACGCTCAGGCAGCCCTTAGCGCAGACAACACCGCAGTCGCGTTCACGATGGGCAGAAACACTGGGGTGTTCCTGGACAACGCCGAGGACTCGGTGTTCATCGAAGCGACCTTTGCACGTCGGCCTGGAAGAGAAGACGCACTGATCCCAGTCAACGCGGAGCAGGCAGCGAAACTCGAGCGTGGCGAGATCACCAGGACAGACGACGGCAGGTTCTTGGATGCCGATGGCAACGACGTAGAACTACTCGACGCTGAGGGTGAGAACGTCGTTTCGTACTCAGAGGGCACCAAGAGTCGAGTCGAATACCCAATCGAGGAAGAGCCCGACTTCATGTCGATCATCGGGGTGGCTGCCCGAGCGGGTGCGGACAACGGCCAGGACTCCGTGGTCGTCAGCAAGATTCTGAACAACACCGTCAGCGAAGAAGGCAGCACCCGACAACTCACCATGCAGGAGATGTTCGAGCAGAACCCGAACGTCCGCAACGGCATGGAGATCATGTTCGATGGCCCCAAGACCGAGGCCGAAATCGCCGGCGTGCTCCGATATCTTGAAGAGAACTTCCTCGGAGCTCAGACCATCACCGAGGTCCGCCGGGGCACCGCTCGGGCTACGGAAAGCAAGGACGCGATCGTAGGCGTGAGGGTCATAGACGTGCCCGAGTTCCGCCTGGGTGCCGAGGGCGTCAATGCCGCTAGGACCGCCTCAGACCCCCGTGCAGCCGCCTTGGAGGATCTTCTGGCCCGTGAGCAGGAGTTTGACCAGTACACCGAAGACATAGCTGCCATGAGCGGGGTGACCAAGGTTGACCCGATCGCTGTGGACACTATAGTAATGGGACAGCAGTCGCACTATGCGGCACAGTATGGAGACATCGTCGATGCTAAGGGAACGATACGAGAGGATGCGACAGCGTTTCGGGGAAGACAGCCCTGGTACGCAGATGATCAAGCGGCAGCTCGACGAGCTGGAGAAGAGCCTCAAAGGCCAGCAGGCGATGAAGGACGACCGGAAGCTGGTGATGCAGATGGTGCCGAAGGCACCGGCGACCAAGAGTTCTTCCAACGCGGCCGCATCAGCCGATACGCCCCCATCGACGAGATCAGAGCCGAAATCGATCGACTGAGGGCGGCTGGTGATGAAGAAGCTCTCGAAGCTGCTGAGAGGGAGCTCGAGGCTGCTTTGGCTATTGAGACCGATCGTGAGCTAGCGAATGACTACTTCACCAGCGGCGAAACCGATTTCCTCCAAGCCGACGATGTCCGAGGATCAGACCCCGGATTCACCGTCCGAGGATCCGCGACCGTAGACGACGAGGTCGGGGTCGCGTTCATCCGACTGTTTGATGCTGCCGACGACACGACTGCGGCCCACGAGGTGGGCCACGCGGTTCGCGTTCACACGCTGGGCCGGCGTGCCAAGCTGGGCGAGGGAAGCCTAAGTCTGGACGAGATCGCCGCTGCAGAGCGGCGGTACGGCGTCGAGGACGGCAACTGGACCAGGGAGCAGGAAGAGGCGTTTGCAGACGACTTCATGGAGTGGGTCAAGGGTGGAGGCCCCCGTGGCGAGCGGCACAAGGGGTTGGGCGGAATCTTGGGCCGAGTCTTCAACGTCGCCGCTGCCGAACTGAAGACCATTTACACCGACGCCGGAGATTCCGTACAAATCAAGCCGCCGGCAAAGGCAATCTTTGAACGAATCCAGAAGCTCAACGGACTGCCCGAGCAGTACGCCAATCGCAAGTTTGTGGACGTTCCGAACTTTGACAAGATCATCAGCCGGCTTGAGGAAGCCGAAAAGTCTGGGCAGGACTGGCGAGATGTCATTGCACCCCAGGACATCCTGGGCACCGCACGCATGGGCGAGACGGGTCGCCTGCGATTTGACGTGAACACCCCAGAAGACGCCCAGAAACTCATGGCACACTTCGGTGCGTTCTCTCGGGAGCTGATGGAACGCCAGGTCCAGATGCGGCCGCAGACAATGGTACAAATGCGCCAGGATGCGCTTGAGTCTCTGAACGCTCTCATGGGCCGGGAGTCGGTCGATCTTCCGCAGACGATGCGTGAGATGCTCGGGGCCGAGGACTTCATGTTCAAGACCCAGGGTCCGGACGCGGCACACGCTCGCATGCTGACCGCGCAGATGCTTCTGTTCTACAAGGCCAAGGGGCTGGTCGAGCTAGCAGACAAGGCCAGGGCAACCCGAAACGTCACCGACATGGCCCAGATGTATCGGGCGATGCTCGAGTACCAGATCGTGCAGTCGCAGGTATCCGCGGCCAAGACGACCTGGGGCCGGCTCGGGCAGTCCATGCAGAACGTGAAGATCCCCGGCGTTGACGAGCTGTCCGATCCTGTGGCTGCCGACAAGTTCCTGCAAACGATCGGCATGAAGGAAGGCGGACTCACAGGGACTAGCGACGAGATTCTTGCGGCTCTGGCCCACGTCGAACTTCCTGAAGATGCGTCCACGCTCGCGCAGATCATCAAGACCAACAATGAGCAGGTGGGAAGGGTGGCGAAGTCTTTCGCTATGTTCCAAGAGCTCTATGTAAACAGCCTTCTTTCAGGCCCGAAAACCTTCTTTGGCATCACAACCGTCAGCCCCGTACTTATGACCGTATTTGGCGGAGCTTCGAGGTTTGCCGGCGGTGCTGCAATGGCACTTTCCGGTGACACTCGCGGCATTCAACAAATGGGGCAAGTGCTGCGAAACTTCCGACAGACGTTCTTGGAGTCAATGGTTGCGGCCGAGTACATGCTCAGAACCCTCAAGACCGGAGAGGCCACACTGATGCCTGGCGTCGGCGTGTACGACAGCACCCGTGGGGTTGGAGCAATCCATTCCAACAGTGAAAACGCCTTGGTTCGCAACCTTGTGAATTACACAGGCACGGTTGTGCGTGTTCCAAGTCGTGTTATCTCGACCTTCGACGAGTTCTTCCGACAAGTGAACTCCAGAGTCGCGTTGAACGAGAAGTTCACGGAGGAGGTTCATGACGAACTTCTGGACAACGCCATCAAAAACGGCACAATCTCGGCCGAGCAGCTTCCTCGAGAACTACGCGAGTGGCGTGAGGACAACGCTCATATCATTGCGGGAGAAACCCGAAGACGGGTCGAGTCCGTGATCCGGGACGGCAGGATTCGTGACCAGCACGCGATTCTTGACGAAGCCATGCGTAGCCCGATTATTGCTGGCATCGAGGACGACTTTGCTCGAGCTGACGCGGTGCAGAATTACTTTGCTCGGGAATACACCGACACCCACAAGAACAACGTCGCGTATGCGAGAGATCACGCCACACGCGCTGTATTCCAGGGTGAACTGGAAGGGTTCCCGGCCAGGTTCCAGAAATTCATGGATGAAGAACTTGGCGGTGCGTTGCGACTAATCATTCCGTTCTTCCGAACTCCTGTGAAAATTCAAGAGCAATTCTTTAGCTTGGCACCGACGAACATCGTGGCTGAAGGTGCGTCACGGCTTGTCAACCGTGCGACCACTGGTAGCTGGGCGATTCCAACCAAAGGCAATCTTGGCGTAATTCACCGGCGGCACCTTGAAGATCTTGCCAGCGGAGATCCAAAGCGCATCGCAGAAGCTCGAGGCCGACAAGCCATGGGAATGGCCTTGGTGGCGACTTCATTCATGCTGGCAGAAAACGGAACCATCACTGGCGGCGGTCCAGCAAACTACAAGAAGCGGCGAGACATGCAGCAGAGCGGGTGGCAGCCGTACTCGATCAAGATTGGGGACAAGTACGTCTCGTACCTTGGAATGGACCCGTTCGCCCAGTATCTGGCTCTCTTCGCTGATTCGTACTACATGCTCAACGAGCAGGATCGTCGTGGCCCCGATGACCAAAAGTACAACTACCTCGTAGCACTGGGTATCGTTGCTACTAGGCAGCTGCATGACAAGCCGTACATTCAGGGGCTGTCAAACGCCTTCAATGCCATGGCACAGGCAGATCAAAAGATGGAAACCTTTCTCTCAGGCATGCTGAAGGGTGCCGTGCCGTACTCATCCATGCAGGGAGCAATTAGCTACGCCACTGATCCGTATGTACGAGAAGCTCGAGGCATCCTTGAAAAGGTCCGCCGCGGGACTATATGGGACGAGGCGACAACTCTTGATGAGCTTGAGCCCAGATATAACGCTCTGGGCGAGCGAGTTCTGGCAAGAACAGAAACCACCGCAGACATCTACCATCACTGGTGGAACCGCACCATGCCGTTCCGTGTGTCAGCCGAGACCGACGATGTGGTGCTCAAGACCATCATCGACCAGGACATCTCCTTCCAGCCGCCGGCAACCGTGCAGACAATTCAGTACGGCAAGTCGCCAGGCATGAAGGTAGATCTGCTCGAGATCCCGGCACCGGCGGGGTCCGAGTCTGCAGAGCAAGGCTGGAGCCTGTACGCGCATTGGAACGAAACAATCAACACCATTGAGCTTGGCGATAAGACGCTCAGGGAGCAGCTTGAGGAGATTGTGAAGCGTGAAGACGTTGCTTTGTTCCAAGATTGGGAAGAGACAGTCAGCCAAGGGCAGCCATTCGATGAGTTGATTACCAAGACAATCATGTTGTACAGGTCTGCTGCCCTCCAAAAGATCCAGTCCGAAGTGCCTGAGCTGGAAGCAGAGGTCCGCCGGCTGCAGCAGGAGGACCTGGAGATCTTGCAATCAAACGCTGACAAGACATATGGCCCTGGCAGTAGTCAATCACAGGAAGTCGAGAAAGCTCAGGGTGCCCTGAACAAGAGACTCGAAGAATTGGTGGGAGGGAAGAATGGGAACTAGCGAGACCCTAGGCGATGAGTTTGATCGTCGCTTGCTCAAGATCCTTCGCGAAGGCCGACAGGTGATCAGCCGCGAAGGCGACGTGCAGGAGGTCGAGGCTTCGGCTGCTGACCTCAATGTCATCAGGCAAAGACTCAAGGACTGCGGCATCACCGCGGTCCCGGTCGAGGCAAGCCCGATCGGCAACATCGTCGCCGAGATGAACAAGCGCAGGTTGCGTTTGTCTGAAATGGATGACACCGACGATTTGGCAACAGCGGAGGGATAGATGCTCAACGGAAGTTTGGATTCCAGAAACGAGGGCTACCCCCTCGTCTTTGTCCATTGGGTCGATAGCTGCGAGCCGGCTGACAACTCGGACATTGGCGCATACGACATGCCGGAGCCACAGTCGATCATGCAATGCGGCTTTCTCGTGCACGACGAAGAACACCATATTGTCATTGCCGGCGGCCTCAAACCTGCACTCGAGACATACGACTATGTGATTGCAATTCCAAGGGTTGCTATTTCTGCCATACGTTACTTGGAACCAATCGACGGCCCGCCGGACGAAACGGTATGAACTGGAAATCCAAGCAGGTCTCGAGAACAGTTGAAAAGGTAAGGGTAGACGCATCTTCCGCAAACTTCGAGCAATACTTTCTTCTCTCTTCCGACCGTCACCACGACAACGCACACGCCAATTGGGACCTCGAGCTCAAGCACCTCAACCAGGCCAGGGATCGTGGTGCTGGGATAATCGACTCGGGAGATTTGTTCTGTGCGATGCAGGGAGCGTGGGATCCGCGCAAGGATCGGAGTGCTCTTCGCGAAGAGTATCAGTACGGCAACTACCTGGACCGTCTGGTCGAGGTCGCCACCGATTTCTACGCCCCGTTCGCGGATCTCTTTGTTGTGATCGGCAAGGGCAACCACGAAACGGCCATCGCGAAACGCCACGAAACAGACCTGACCGAACGTCTTTGCCAGGCGATGACGGCCAAGTCAGGGACAACCGTCCGAGCCGGCGGTTACGGGGGATGGATTCAGTTTGTTTTTCGGATCACCAAGACGCGGACGCAACAGATCAACCTGAAGTATTGGCACGGTTCGGGCGGTGGCGGACCCGTCACCCGCGGAGTCATTCGGACTAATCGTATGGCGGTGTACCTGCCGGATGCCCACATAGTCGTAACAGGTCATACGCACGACCAGTGGGTCGTACCGATCGCGCGGGAACGAATCAAAAGCAACGGTGAGCTGCTTTTGGATGAGCAGGTTCATGTCAAGTGTGGCACCTACAAGGATGAGTATGGCGACGGACATGGGGGCTGGCACATTGAACGTGGTGGACCGCCCAAGCCGGTTGGCGCACAATGGTTGCGGTTTTACCGAGAAAACCACAGCATCAAGTTCAATATAGAAAGGGCAACGTGATGGCTACTGAGCTCACACAAGCGGATTTCGGAGCGTCAGCATGGACGTATCACGACGCTCCTGATCGATTGCTTGAAACGCAAGTTGGTGGCGGCGGATTTGCAGCTAAGACGGTTTTTCCTTCCCATACCCGCCATACGGAAACCACTCTGGAAAAAGCAGTCAACTCATTTCAATACGCCTTTGACAACCACATTCCATCTATCCTTAACGATAACCGCAACGATGAACTGCACTTCGAGTTCGTAAGTGTTGACCTCGTATCGTTTCGTGGTACTTTCATCGTCGATGACTTGTTTGTTCGAGTTCGTGGCCCGCAGCTCAGGACCAGGAGAAACCTTGGCGCGGGCCCTGTGAGGTTCAGTCGCCTTGGGTGATGAACACGTTCGCCAGTACATTGAACGACTGGCGACGGACTTTGAGTTCTTCCTCGAAGAACTTTGGGAAGCGATAGGTCTCCCCCCCATCGCCGAACACCAACGCGAGATCGCCCGCTGGCTTCAGGCCGGCCCGAACCGCCGTGGCGTTCGTGCGTTTCGTGGTGCATCGAAAACGTTTGTAACCCTGGGCTATGCTCTGTGGCGATTGTTCGTGAACAACGATGAGCGGGTCTTGGTGATCTCCAAATCGGAGAAGCACTCCAAGGACTCGCTCTTCATGGTCCGCAAGTGGATCTCGACCGTGCCGTGGCTGCAGCACCTCACGCCAGACCGCAAAGGCGGTCAGCGTGACTCCGCGACCAAGTTCGATATTGGCCCGGCCAGCAACGACCGTACTGCCAGCTTCACCGCGGCAAGTATCACCGGTCAGATCACCGGGTCCAGAGCCTCGCTCATCATCGGCGATGACATCTCCTCGATGCAGAACTCGATGACCTACGAGATGCGTGAGCGTCTGCGTACTGAGGTTACGGAACTGGACAACATCATCATCCCCGGTGGCGACGTGATCTTCCTGGGCACGCCGTTTCACCAGGAGTGCCTGTACGACAAGCTGGCCGAATCCGGGTACGAGTTCCGGTGCTGGCCGGCGAGGCTGCCCGCCCCCGACGAGATGACCGACGACTTGGCACCAGAGCTCCTAGAACGCCTCCAGAGCGGCGAGGAGCCCGGGACACCCGTCTGGCCCGATCGGTTCGACGACGAGGAGCTGAAGGCACGAGAGGCGTCTGAGGGGCGTTCTCTGTTCGCTATGCAGTACATGCTGCTGACCAAGCTCACGGATGGCCTCGAGTACCCCCTGAAGCTGTCAGACCTGATCGTCTTCCCGGTGCAGCCCGAGTCCGCACCGATGCAGATTGCCTGGGGCCAGATGAACGATCGTGGAGGCACGACCCGTCTCGAGGAGATCCCCAGCTTGGGGTTCGGCACGGACGGCTTCTACGCCCCCATCATGTACTCCCAAGACTGGACTGCGTACTCCTCCGTCAAGATGTGGGTGGACCCATCGGGACGTGGTGCCGACCGCACGGGGTACGCCGTGGGGGGCTACGTTCTAGGGAAGATCTATCTCATGGAGGTTGGGGGACTTGTGGGCGGATACAGCTCCGACACCCTGCACGAGCTCGCCACCATCGCCAAGCGATGCGCCGCACGCGAGATCTACGTCGAAGACAACTTCGGCCAGGGCATGTTCGTCGAGCTGTTCCGCCCCATCCTCCACCGTCTGTTTACCGAGGATTGGGGGGCCGCGGTCAACACGGTGCGCGTTACAGGACAGAAGGAACTGCGCTTGATCGCCGCGGCAGAACCGCTTTTCAACCAACACCGGGTCGTCATATCGCCCGAAATCGCCCACAACCAAGAGCTGCAGAAGCAGATCACCCGGCTCACCCGCCAGAGAAACTGCCTGAAGCACGATGACGAAGTCGAGGCTATGTGCATGCTGCTCAAGCAGTTCGAGGACGTGGTCGCTGTAGATCCAGATATCAACGCCCATCGCCGGCGGGAAGAAGCCCGGCTCGAAGAACTCGCAGAGCACTACCAGGCAATGGGGATGCACGTCGATGCCCCCAGGTGGTTTGAGCATCACTAGGAGCACCATGGCAAAGAAGAAGGCAAAGAAAAAGGCAGGGCCCAAGCCCAGCAACCCGGCCCTGTACTCGAGAGTCAAGTCGGCCGCAAAGCGCAAGTTCAAGGTCTACCCGAGTGCCTATGCCAACGCTTGGCTGGTTCGAGAATACAAGAAGCGAGGGGGCGGTTACAGATGAAGAAGAAGCTTACCACCCGGCAGGAAAATGCAATGAAACGACACGCCAAGCATCACACCCAGAAGCACATGACCATGATGCGGAGGTTGATGCGTGGCGGAAAGACCTTCACCGAGGCCCACAAGGCCACCCAGAAAAAGGTAGGCCGATAATGGCGTACCGCGGGGGTCTGCGAAAGTGGTTCGCAGAGGACTGGCGGGACATCAAGACCGGCAAGAAGTGCGGCCGCAGCGGCAAGGAAAAGGGCAGTCGCCCGTATCCAGCGTGCCGGCCGGCGAAGGTCGCAGCCAAGATGACCAAGAGCGAGAAGAAGTCTGCAGCGGCCCGGAAGACAGGGCCCGGGCGGGTCAAGTATGCCGTCACGGCCAGCGGTCGCAGGCGCAAGAAGGGGGAACGACGTGGCTAGACCGGCAAAGGGCAAGGCCAAGGTCAAGGTCTATCGGGACCCCAAGACCGGGCGGAAGCGGAGGACCAGCTACGGCCAGGCCGGCAAGGCCAAGGGCGGGGGCCGGCGGGTCAAGCCTGGGACCTCGAAAGGGGACTCCTACTGCGCTAGGTCCGCAGGGCAGATGAAAAAACACCCCAAGGCAGCGAAGAATCCAAACTCGGCACTGCGCCTGAGTCGCAAGCGTTGGAAGTGTTCAGGAACCAAGTCAAGGAAATAGGGGGGCATGGAGATGACCATCACAGAGGTGCTGATCGACCTGGCAATCCCGGCAGCGATGACGCTGCTGGCAGCTGTCTTTGGATTCGTGTGGAAGATTTCACATCGAGTCTCAGCACTCGAGAAGCAACTTGAAGCCGAGCGAAACGCTCGAGCCAACGCGGTTCGCAACCTGGAACGTGATGTCCAGGTGATCTACGACAACGTAGACAAGAATCGCGAATGGACCACCAATCGCATGATGTCCATCGTCAGGGATGTCAGCAAGTAACCCCAACCAAGGAGGCAAGTATGCCCAAGGGAATCGGATACGGAAAGAGGCCCGCGATGATGATGAAGAAGAAGAAGAAGACCAAGAAGGTCGCGAAGAAGGGGATGAAGAAGCGATGAACTGTTGCGGAGCTGAAGGCGATACCCTTACAGGCGTCGTCGTCAAGGGACAGCAGTACCCGCACAAAGCTCCGACCGCCAACGTCGTCCATGGGGGTGCGCTCAGTCCTGGTATCTACCGAGGCTGTGCGTACACCCCAGGCGACGAGGCGGACGAGTGCGACAAGATGCTCGGGCTGTGCTTGGTCTGGGTCGTACCCGGCCAAGATTGCGCCGAGGCATACATTGCCGGCTTCAGTGAGGATTTGTACGGTCATCTCCTCAAGCTGCGTGCTCTACGACCCGTCACCAGAGACGAGATGATCAATGGCTACGATCGCTTCCTTCTGGGCGCTCCCTAGTCACTAAACCTCTCGTTATCCAAGGACGCTCGCAAAAGCGGCCGAATCGGCCGCAAATGGTCACCGCAGAAATTTGCGAGACCCTTTACGTATGCGATTGCCGCGACCGACCCCCCCCTCCCCCCTCCTCCTATACGCGCGCGAGCGCGCCCGGCCGCGCGCGGGATGGTGGTTGCCCTAGAGCCCGCGGGGCCACAATCCTGCCCCACCCCGGCCCGAATCTGCCCCTCATGAGGCAGGGGGGGTGGGTTACGTGGTCCACCGTAGACCACAACCAGGTGGTGGGGTCCGATAAGTATCTCCCCGTCGCCCAGGCTGCGATCGACCGGCGGATCCGGCCCGCCGGCGGATTGTGGCCGGCGTGATTGGCAT
>CETN01016465.1_pt1 | contig 18430 bp, 24 predicted proteins | sample 531301 | NCBI WGS metagenome assembly CETN01 (sample SAMEA2622656, study PRJEB7988) | marine metagenome | isolation source: saline water (ENVO:00002010), including
AAAAAAATATATACCCCTCTCACCACCCCCACCCTCGTCTTGGAGATAACGCATGAACCCCATCGGCGCCGAAAAAAATGATCTTGTGGAGATGATCGCGCAGTTTCGCGACGATCCGCGTTTTTTCGTGCAGTCCGTCCTCGGCGCAACACCGCAGCGCTGGCAGGCTGAGGCGCTCGATGCGGTCGCGAAGCACGACCGATTGGCGGTGAAGTCGGGACACGGGGTCGGCAAGACGGCGTTTCAGTCGTGGGTCGTGCTCTGGTGGCTGTTGACGCATTATCCTTGCAAGGTTGCCGTGACGGCGAACAGCGCGCACCAGCTATCGGACGTGCTATGGACGGAGATCGACCGCTGGGCGCGCGGAATGCCTGAGGCGTTCAAGGATTTGCTTGAGTTCAAGTCGGACAAGATCGCGCTGAAGGGTGCTTCTGACAGTTTTGCGGTCGCGAGAACATCGAGGCGGGAGAACCCGGAGAGTTTAGCTGGTTTTCACTCGCCTTGGATGTTGTTTTGCATTGAAGAGGCGTCTGGCATCCCGAACGTGATTTTTGAGACGGCTTCTGGTGCGCTGTCCACCCCCGGCGCGAAGATTATCATGTGTGGTAACCCGACCCGTTCGGATGGGTATTTTTACGATGCTTTTCATGGTGATCGTGACAAGTGGCATTGCATGACTGTGTCGTGCGAGGACGGCGAGTATGTTGATCCGAGGTTTATCACCGACATGGCGGAGAAGTACGGGGAAACAAGTAACGTATTTAGGGTTAGATGTTTGGGTGAATTCCCTACGCAGTCTGATGATGTGTTGTTGCCGTTGCATTTGGTAGAGGACGCGCAGAAGCGCGACGTGCAGGCGGGGCCGACCACGCCGGTGACTTGGGGGCTTGATGTGGCGCGGTTTGGCTCGGATCGATCTGCGCTTGCGAAGCGGCAGGGGAACGTACTGATTGAGCCGATCAAGACGTGGTCTGGCAAGGATTTGATGGAGTTGGCCGGGATAGTGCTTGCGGAGCATGACGCCGTGCCGTATTCAATGCGTCCCCAAGCGATTTATATCGACGCCATCGGGTTGGGCGCTGGCTTGGCTGACCGTTTGCGGGAGTTGGACCTCCCTGCTGTGGCGATTTCGGTTAGTGAGACGGCCAGCCTGAAGGATCGATTTAATCGCTTGCGGGACGAGTTGTTTTGGGCTGCGCGCGAGTGGTTTGAGGCGCGGGATTGCAAGATACCGCAGGACGATACGCTGATCTCGGAATTGACAGGGATCAGGTACAAGTATCTGTCCAGCGGCAAGCTGAAAATCGAGAGTAAGGACGAGATGAAAAAGCGCGGTCAGCGTTCGCCTGACGTGGCGGATGCGTTCGTGCTGACTTTTGCGGCTCAAGGTGCGGTTGCCGGGGGTTATTCGAGAGGTTACAATAGCAATCGCATAGTCAAGCCGAAAACGAACTGGGTGGTGTGATGGATAGGTTTACGCAGTCTCTGCTCGGTCAGGGTGACTATGCAGATGCTGGCATGATTTTGCCGTTTGCCATCACGCCAGAGGGTGAGCGTGTTTTTTCTTTCCCGCAGGCTTTGCAAGGTTTGGGGCGCACGGTAGGCCGCGCGACCGGTCTTCTGCCGATGGAATACGACGCTGAGACGGGCCTGCCTTCTGAAGACATATTGATGGACGCATTTGATGCGGCCGGGTCGTTTACTGGCGCTGGCCTGCTTGCGCCGCGTCCTGCTAACTCTCTCGGGATGGGTGGGCGTATCGAAGATATGCCCCTTTTCCAGCAAATCGGAAAGCGCCCGATGTCTCGGGCCTTGCCCCCGGCTGAGCAGGCGCTATATGAGGCTGGCGCGGCTATGCAGTTGCCGCGAGAAAGTGGGGAGGGCCTTTTGCTTCCGCAGCGCGCCTATGATCTTGGCGCTGCGGAAGCTCGCGTGCTTGATGAGGGTCTGGCGGTTGACCCCGGCTTTCAGAACATGGCTGCTCCGTTTATTCCTGCCGAGCAGACCGACACAGTGATCCGCGATGTTGGCACGCTTCTGCCAAGCGCCACGGTTGATCTTCAGAGCTTGATTGGTCAGACTGCGAAGTTGATGCCCGGCGACATGACGATGGCTGGCAAGGAAATCACGCACGTTATGGGCGTGAAGCTGAAGAACCCGGTCAGGATGCAGGGCGGGAAGGATTTCTCTGCCGAGCAGCTTTCCCGCGAACTGGGTCTCGTTTGGGCGTCTGACCCCGCCGTGATCTCTGGATACGCAAGGCAGGCGCGTGACAATCCGGGCCTTTTGGGGATTTACAGCGCTATGGGTGCGAGGTCTGGCGACTTTTCGCATCATGTGGCGGATGTTGTCGTCGATATGACGAAACAGGCCGATTGGATACCGAAGTCGGAGATCAAGCGCTTCGATGACGAGATGCGTAAATTTACGGTTACGACAGAGCGCCCTGACGGCACGAAAGTGTCGAGCCAGCCATTCGAGGACTTCCCCGGCATTTTGAGTGATGAGGTGGAGGCGTATATTTACAGCCCCGGCAAGGGTGGTGCGCGCAAGGCGATTGCTGACATTATGGAAAAGGCCAGCTATCGCAAGAAGGGTTTCCCTGATCTGTCTGTTATCCGCACTGTGGTTGCTGACCCCGAGATGCGCTACCGCGTGAACGACCCGTCTGCGATGATGGCGCCGACCGGCGGAAGGATTGTGCGGTTTGATGATGATCCGATGACCCCGATCGGCGGCGAGGGCAATGTTCCTATGTTTCATAAGACTTATCGTCAGGGCATCAGCGGCGAAGACCTCGGCGGCTTGGAGATGCCGGTCCCGCGCAGCCTGATTTTCCCGGAGTTTTTTGCTAATCGTCGAGCCGCTGACAAGGCGATGTCGTCTGACCGCCGCAGCGCCGAAATCAGTAATGTGATGCAAACCATCACGCCTGAGATCGCCGATGATGTTTCGGTGTTTCAGGATATGTATCGTCGCGGACTGCTAGGAGATGTTTTCTAATGGCCCCACGCGCTCCTAAAGACCCCCGTCTAGCTAAAGCAGGCGTTAGGGAGTACAATAAGCCGAAACGCACTCCGAACCACCCTGACAAGTCGCATGTTGTTGTGGCGAAGAAAGGTGATAAGGTTAAGCTGATCCGCTTCGGCCAGCAGGGCGTTAGCGGTGCAGGCAAGAGGCCGAAGACGAAGGCGGAGAAGGAACGGCGCAGGTCGTACTATGCGAGGCACAACGCGCAAGACCCGAACCCGGACTTCTTTTCGGCACGTTACTGGAGCCACCGCACTAAGTGGTAATCCTGTGGCGCGGTCCCTTCGAGGACTGAGACAGCAAATCGTGAAGCCACGTAAGGGGCGTGGCTCTTATTCAAGAAAGGAAAAGCACGATGGGATACGGTAAAGGCAAGGGCATGAACGGCGGCAAGAAGGGCGGCAAGAAGGGCGGCAAAGCCTCTAACGAAGTGCTCGGGAGGTATGCTGGCTGATGGCTAAGGGAGTTGCACATTATTTTCGTGACGGAACCCGTTATAACGGCAGTTCTCACAAGATGGCTGATGGCACTCTTCACAGTGGCGTCCGGCACACTGCGTCGAGCAAGAAGCTGTTTCATTTCGGCCAGCTATCTGATGCTGCGAAGAAAAAGGCCAGAAAGAGGGCTTGATGGCGCGGAGGTTTCCTAGTGTCCCAAAAGACAAGAAAACCAATCTGCCGGAAAAATACCTTCGTGGCTCGCGCTCTCGTCGCCGCAAGGCAGCGGAGATTAAGCGCACCGCCAAAGCCTACAAAGAGGGGCGCAACATCGACGTGAAGAAGGTTAGCGCATCTCGCGCCGCACAGGCGAAGAGGAAAAAGAAACGTGACAAAAGCTAAACCACTTTCCGAGGCGACCAAAAAGACGCTTCGCGAAAAAGCCAAGAAAGCGAATTTGACCTATGGAGAGCTTGCTAAGGTGTATCGCAAAGGTCAGGGGGCCTACTTGAGCAGTGGCAGTAAAAATGTGCCGATGGCGGCTTGGAGTATGGGCAGGGTAAACTCTTATATCAGGGGAGACAAAGCCCGAACCGCCGACAAGGACATCTACAAAGCCGCTCGCGGCAGGAGCAAGAGAGCATAATGAGTAAAGAGCCAAATTTTGACGTGATGTCGCCTAAAGAGCGGCGGCAGTGGGAAGCTGAGAACGGGAAGAAGATCATTCTTGATCCCGGCTCGACGCGCGAGCAAAAGCCCCGCAACGTGAATACCAGCAAGGGCAATGTCCTGATGAAGGGTGACCAGCCTATAGCCGAAGCCCCGAAAAAGGATGCCCCGAAAAAGCGAGGGCGTCCTAAGGGCGCTAAGACAAAGGCAAAGTAAATGACAGAGATGGACGAGGTACAGCTTGGGTCAATCGTCAGCGGAGAGATCACTGACGCGCTGAACCACTTCGATAGCGAGTACACGCAGGATCGCCTGCGCGCTCTCGACTTCTACCTTGGCGAGCCGCTTGGCAACGAGGTGGAGGGTCGATCTGCTGTTGTCTCCACAGAATTGGCGGATACAGTCGAAGCTATCATACCTAATCTGATGCGGGTGTTCACGACGAACGACAAATACGTTCGCTTCGCCCCGCGCTCGGGTGAGGATGTCGAGGCTGCCGAGCAGGCGTCCGATTATGTCAACTATATCATCCAGAACAAAAACGACGGTTACAAACTGTTACATACCTTTTTCAAGGACGCGCTGCTGTTTCGTGCTGGCGTGATCAAGTTCTTCTATGAAGAGGTCGAAGAGGTTGACGAGGAAGAGTATAACGGCCTGACCGAGGCCGAGCTTGTTCTTCTGCTGAACGACCCGAGCGTCGAGATCGTCGAGCAGCGCGAGACCGTGATGCAGTCGATGATGGATGAGGACGGTGTCGAGGTCCCGCTCGATGTGCAGTATGATCTGTCGGTTCGCGTCACGCGCAAATCAGGCGAGATCAAGGCGATCAACGTGCCGCCCGAGGAGTTCCTTGTTTCGCGTCATACTGTGTCGCTTGATGACGCGCACTTCGTCGCGCACCGCACATCGATGACTGTGTCGGAGCTTGTGGCGATGGGTTACGACCGAGATATCATCGAGCAATACGCAGGTGAAAACGAACTAGACACCGATCGCGAGGTGAACAACCGCTTCCAAGACCTTGAGGCGACGACCGGCGTTGATCCGGCCGACCCGACCCTGCGCTCGGTGATTTACCATGAGTGCATCATGAACGTGGACTTCGACGGCGACGGGATCGCCGAGCGTCGCCGTATCTGCGCGATTGGCGGCGACGGCGCATATATCCTGCACAACGAGCCGTGGGATCATATGCCGTTCGCGGTATGCTCGCCGATCCTGATGCCGCATCGTCTGATCGGCCGGTCGATCTATGACCTGACTGAAGACTTGCAGGTCATCAAGACTACGCTGATGCGTCAGTATCTCGACAGCGTCTACAGCAGCACGCTGCCGCGCATGATTGCTGTCGAGGGTCAGGTGAACCTCGATGACTTGCTTGATGGCTCGGCTGGCGGGATCATTCGTGCGCGTCAGCCCGGCATGGTGCAGCAGATCACCGGCGCGTCTGTTGGCGGTGAGATCAGGCCGCTGATGGATTATCTCGACAGCGTCAAAGAGAACCGCACTGGCATGTCGAAGGCGTCGATGGGATTGTCGCCTGACGCCTTGCAGTCCTCGACTGCCAGCGCGGTTGCGGCGACTGTTCGCGGCGCTCAGATAAAGCTGGAGAGCTACGCGCGCACAATGGCTGAGACCGGCGTGAAGGATTTGTTCAAGGGCATCCTGCATCTGGTCCTGAAGCACGACAACAAGCCGAAGGTCTTCCGCCTGCGGAACAGCTTCGTGCCGATCAACCCTGCGGAGTGGAAGTCACAGTTTGACATCATCGTGCAGGTTGGCCTTGGCACTACAGACGACGAAACAAAGATTGCTTTTCTGACGCAGGTCGCGGCAAAGCAGGAGCAAATCCTGACACAGCTTGGGCCGCAGAACCCGATCGTATCGATAGAGCAGTATGTAAACACGCTGCGCTCGATAGCCGAGATCGGCGGCTTCAAGGATGTTGATCAGTTCTTCAACTCGCCTCAGATGATCCGCCAGCAGATGATGATGCAGCAGACACAGCAGCAGGCTCCGCAGCCCGATCCGAAGCTAGTCGAGCTTGAGCAGGAGATGGCCTTAAAACGACAGCGTATGGAAATGGAAATCCAGCTTGAGCGCGAGAAGATGGTGATGGAGATGGAGCTTCGCAGGCAGGAGCTTCAGGCTGAGGCAGAGCTTCGTGTCGCCAAGGCTGTCACTGATAGCGATATTTCAACCAACCTGCCGAGGAACTAGAGATGCCCGGTCATTACGAAATGTCATTTGGAGAGCGTGGTCGCGGCGGTGGTGTTTCGCGCAGTCCGTCTCGCGATCCGGCCAGAACTGAACGCGATTTTCAAAGGCAGCAGCGTGATGCTGAAAGGGCAGCGAATACGGCTGATCGGATTGCCACCACCTTGGCGGCCCAGCAAACCATTTCCAACATGGAGAGCACTCTCAACGATATGGCGATCCGCGACGATGCTCGTCGGCGTCTTAAAGACATACAAGATCGAGAGATGCTTGCCTTGGAAGTGGCCGCTTTTCAAAGAGCGATTGACGCGAAGCGCGCTGCTGATGTTAGGGAGGAGCTTCGCGCGCGCGAGGCGGCTATGGGCGGCGCTCCGAACCTTGGCTTTGGCTTCGGGTATATGCCGCCAGCCGTGGACCCCGCGACCGCATTTAGAGCGCAAGAAGCCGCTCGTTCGATGGGCATGAACCAGCGGCAGGCTGGGTTTGATGCGTATCAGGCGATGCTTTCGGATGCGGCTGCTGCGGCTCGCGCAAATATTGCTGGTGCATCGGAAGGTCTTTTAGGCGCGCCCACGCGCTTTATGAATGAGCGTTTTCTTGAGGGCTTAGGTAGCCGCATGGGCGGACGCGACAGCGAGGCGTATCAGCTTTATCTTTCGGACCCGAACCTGTTCTCGCCTGTGTATGATACGACAGGCCGCCTCACCGGATACCGCGACGAGCGCGGACGCCTGACCGGGCGTGATCCGATTGCTGAGGAAGAAGAGCGCCGCATGCGTCAGGGTGATGGTGAGCCGGAGATCACCGGCACCGTCACCGACCCAGTGACCGGCCAAGAGAAGTGTCCCGACGGATACGTCTTCGACGAAGACCTTCAGGCGTGCCGCTTAAAACCGATGGAGCGCACCACGGTTGACACCACGCCCGGCGAGCGCTTTGTGCGCTCTGGTCTGCTGGATGTGGCCCCGGAGGGTCTGATGGGCTTTCAGGAGCGCTATGGCGCAGGCTTCGGCTCGCCGATGGACTTCGCTTCGGCGAACCGCGCCTTCCGCATGGGCGGCGCCGTGACGCCGAGCTTCTTCAGCACGCCACCGAAACTGGATGGATACACATTGCTGGCATGAACGAGCACAAGGCAAGACAGCGGCAGGACCGGGCGGCTAGGGCTGAGGCGCTGCTGCGTAACGAACTTTTTGTCGAGGCTTTCGAGTATCTCGATGAGCAATTCATCGAGGCGTGGAAGACATCCAGCGTCGATGATAGTGAGGCACGCGAAAAGCTATTCCACCTTATGCAGGCACTTGGCGCCGTTAAGGGGTATTTTCAAAGCGTTGTCGAGGATGGTAAGTTGGCAAAGGCCCAGCTTGACGAGTTCAGGCGCTACGGCCGAATAAACTAGGAGATATTTTATGTCCGACAATCCGCAAGGAACCGGAGCCATTTCTTTTACAGATGCAGTTTCTCTTCTGAACACGCCCCCAGCGGACACCGTGACAGAAGAGCAGGTCGAGGCCCGAGAGCCTCAACAGCCTGAGCCTGAAGCATACGAACCGGAAGAGGACACCGCGGACGCGACCTCGGAAGAAGAGTATGCAGAAGACGATGAGGGCGAAGACGCCTATGAGGCGGATGACGGCGAGGAGTACGACGAGGAACCCCCCGAGGTCTACACCGTAAAGGTGGACGGCGAAGAGGTAGAGGTAACCCTCGACGAGCTTCAAAGCGGTTATTCGCGGCAGCAGGCGTACACTAAGCGTTCGATGGAGTTAGCCGAACAGCGCAAAGCCTTTGAGGCGGAGCAAGCTGAAACGAGACAAATTCGAGACGCTTACGCGCAGCAACTTGATCAGTTGGCTGCCCAAATCCAGCAGACAACTCAGCAGGAGCCTGACTGGAGAGCATTAGCCGAGACTATGTCCGAGCGCGACTTGTTCCTGTACAAGGCCGAGTGGGACCAGCAGAAGGAATACCAGAAGCAGGTTCAGGCCGAACAGCAACGCATAGCGCAGGAGAAGTCTCGCGAACAGGAGCAGGAGCTTCGCAAGCATCTCGAGGTGCAGAGAACTGACATGCTCAGCCGTATTCCTGCGTGGCAGGATGAGGAAGTTCGCGAGGCGGAGCGCAGGGAAGTGATTACCTACGCTCAGAAGCGGATCGGGTTTTCGGAGGAGGAGATCGCAAACGCATCTGATGCGCGCGCTATCGAGCTTCTCTACAAGGCGTGGCAGTGGGACCGGCTTCAGGAGAAGAAACCCGCCGCCAAAAAGCGAACCCGAAAAGCTCCGAAGATGGCTAAAGCAGGGCGACCAAAGACCAAGCGCGAAGTTGCTAGTCGTTCTCGGCAAGAAGCCAGAAAGCGTTTTGAAAGCGCCGGTACGGTGGACGCCGCTGTTGAGTATCTTATGGGTCGTAAGTAGACCCGCAACCTGAAAGGAAAAAGTCATGACGACTTTTGCTACCGGCGCCGCCATTGGTGAGCGCGAACAGCTGGCAGATGTGATTTACCGCATCGACCCTGCTGAAACACCGATCTTCTCGAACGTGAAGAAGGAAACCTCGAACGGTATCTTTACCGAATGGCAAGTTCAGGAACTGGCATCTGCCGCGACCGACAACTACCACAACGAAGGTGCCGACACCGCCACAGCGGCGGCAACGCCGACCTCTAGGATCGGTAACTACCACCAGATTTCCAAGAAGGTCTTCGCGACCTCCGGCACTCTGGATGCGGTAGATACCGCAGGCCGTGAGCGGGAACACAACTATCAGAAGGTGCTTAACTCTTTCTCCGAAGGCACCCCTGTTCTAAATCAGATTGCTGTCTGACTGGTTCAGGAAAAAAATTGGGTGAATTGCTGGGAAGCCCGGAGGCGGGTAATCAGCAGCCAAGCGCCAGATGGAAGCGAAAGCTGAGGGCTGGTGAAGGTTCAACGACTAGGCGGTGACGAAAGAATAATCTGCCCACGAGCGCCCAACACGAAAGTGAAGATATAGTCTGAACTACGGTATAACCTGACCAGAAGCCGTAGAAGTCGATCATAAACAGGTCGGCGGTAACAAATTGTAAGGCCCTTGAGTTACGTCGCGACATCGAAAAGATGGTCGGTGACACTGATGTTGCTCGTTCCGCGTCTGAGCCTCGCAAGTCGGCTTCGCTGTCTTGCTGGATCACTAACGGCTCTGTTGGTGGCGGCTCCGGCGCTTTCGCTACTGGCGATGGCACCGACGCAGTAACCGGCGGCACCGACCGCGCACTGACGCTCGCCCTCATTGAGGACGCGCAGCAGGACGCATGGGCCGACGGCGGCAACCCTCGTCTAATGCTTATGAGTGCCACGAACAAAGCCAATTTTTCCGATTTGGCTGCGTCGGGCAACCTCGTCAGCAATGACGTGAACATGACCGCTGCCAAGGAAGTGACCTATGTGGGGTCCACTAGCGTATTCCTCGGCGACTTCGGTACTGTTGAGGCGACCCCGTCTCGCCAGCTTGGTAACGACCGCATCTTCTTGGTTGACCCGGACTTCGTGTCGATCTGCACGCTGAACGGTCGTAACTTCCTTGAGGAAGACCTCGCCAAGGTCGGCGACGCGACGGAAAGCCATATCGTGATCGAGTGGGCATTGAAGCCTACGGCGCCCAAAGCGCACGCAATGATCCTTGATCTGAACGGCTCGTAATCTAACGAGAGGGCGGCTCTGGCCGCCCTCTCTTCTATGAGGACAAAATGAAACGATATCTTTACACCAGCCCAAGAGAGCGCAAAGAAATCGTGATGCACCAACATCAAGATGGCTCAATGTACATTGAGCATCGGCAGGAGTTTGGCGACCTGCTCAAGCTAAACAAGCAGATGGCGAACGACTACCGCCCCGGCTCACTGATCGGTAACACACAGCGCCACGCACAGCATGTGGCCGAAATCCCGAACGTGGTGTACAATCACCTTCTGGAGAAGTTCGGGCCGATGCGTGAAAATCAAAAGGCATGGAAGGCGTGGCTGAACGATCACCAAAACCGGGCATTTAGAACAGGCGGCGGAAACCTCTGATGGCTATCTCGACCTACAGTGAACTGAAGACAACTATCGCGAACTTCCTAGCTCGCGATGATCTGACCAGCGTAATCCCAGATTTTATCCAGCTTGCCGAGGCGACGATGTCTCGCGAGCTTGAGACGCGGTCTCAGGAAAAGCGCGCCACCGCAACGCTTACATCAGGCGACGAGTACATTGCGCTGCCGACAGACCTGCGGGAAGTTCGCGAGGTCAAGCTGAACACAACGCCGATCACGGTGCTCACCTACTACAGCCCGGTCGCGCTCGACGAGAAGTTCTCGTCTGGCGGTACTGGCAAGCCTCTCGGCTTCAGCATTGTTGGCGACGAGATGAAGATGCGCCCAGTGCCGGATAGCGGTTATACGGCCGAGATCATTTACATCGGCTCGATTGTGGCGCTTTCTGACAGCAACGCCACAAACAACATTTTGAGCCGCTCTCCTGATGCCTACCTATACGGATCACTTGCAGAGGCGTATGCTTACCTTCTCGATGAACAGCGTGCTGCTCAGTATATGCAACGCTTCAATCTTGCGCTTGAACAGATCAAGGTTGACGAGCAGCGCGCGCATTACGGCACGGGGTCGCTGCAAATCAGCAGCATTTACGCGCGCCAGAACGCAGCAGTGGAGAGCTAAATGTCTGCAATGAGCGATTACTTAGAGAACAAAATCCTTGATCATGTTCTTGGCACAACAGCATACACCCATCCATCAACGGTCTATATCGGTCTTTCGACCGGGTCTTTTGGTGATGACAACAGCGGCACCGAACTGAGCGGCAGCAATTACAGTCGTGTGGCGGCTGCTTTTGATGCGGCCTCTGGTGGCACGACCGATAACACTGCGGCGATTGAGTTCGCGGCAGCGACAGGAACGTGGGGCAGTGTCAGCCATTTTGGTATCTTCGATGCGGCGTCTTCTGGAAACCTGCTTATCCACGGCGCGTTTACCACGGCGAAGACAATCGCATCGGGCGACGTTCTAAAAATCTCAGCGGGTGATCTCGATGTCACCGCAGCATAAGGTGATGTTGTGGCAATTACGAAGCCGACCCTCGATCAGCTAACTGGCTCCATTGACGCCTTCGTCGGGTCGCTTGATACCGATGCTGACCTGCTTCGTGCCGACTTTACCAAAGAGCCAACCCTTGAAGAGCTAGACAGCATTGTCGGGAGCCTTGACAGTGCTGATGCCTTTGGCGATCTCGACAGCCTGAGCTTCGACTTCTTCTCCGTCGCCGGTAGCGCGGCCACAGCAATCACCACGACGGCGCAGATTAGCGTCCCGATTGAGTTCGATGCGTCTGTGTCGCTCTCGATGTCGGCCACCTCCGACAACTTCCGCGAGCGCGGCGTTGACGCATCAGTGACCGGCGCAGCAGCCGTGTCGGCGACTGCCGCCTTTATCGCACACATGGAAGGCGCCGCCAGCGTCGCGATCACCGCCACATCTGACAGCGACCGCATCCGAGGCGTAGAAGGTGCCGCCAGCGCCTCTATGGCGGCCACAGGGTCGTATGTGCTGGTGTTTACCACTGCTGGTAGCGCAGGCATCTCTATGGACGCCACAGCGGCTTCTGTGGGCGTTTTTGTAGGGGCAGGTTCCGCAGACATGGCTCTGTCTGCTACAATGAGGGGCAAGGTGCTTGGCGAGGATTGGACAGAGATCGCTGACGGCACTGAGACATGGACAAACGTCGCAGTAGGCTCTGAGGTCTGGGCGACGGTAACTACAGGCAGCGAGGTCTGGCACACGCAATGATACAGTTTGGCGAATGGCTGCCCGATCAGCCCGACTATTCAAACCCCGGCGTGACGCGCGCCGAGAACGTGATCCCTGCGGCCGGGGGCTATCGCAGCCTGCCCGATTTCGTCGCCTACTCTGGTGCGGCTGACGCGGATATCAATGGCGTCTTTGCCGCAAAAGATAACAGCGGAAACGTCAAGCTGTTCGCTGGTGACACCACAAAGCTGTATCAATTCGACAGCAGTGATAGCGGCCTCGACAACATCTCAAAGTCCGGCAACTACACGCTGACTGCGCCGGAAGAGCGCTGGCGCTTCGTGCAGTTTGGCAAGGACGTGATCGCGGTTGGCGGCATTGGCGTGCCGCCCCAGCGCTATACGCTCGGCACCAGCAGCCTGTTTGCCGATCTAGCTGGCTCTCCGCCTGACGGTGATTTCATTGCGGTCGTGCGCGATTTTGTGTGGCTTGGCAATGTCGATGATGGGTCGGGCAATCGCTTGCCGTTTCGCGTTCAGTGGTCGGGCTTCAATGACATCACAAGCTGGACCGCTGGCACGGATCAGTCTGACTTCCAAGACATCCCCGACGCAGGCAACGTGACCGGCATGATCGGCGGTGAATACTGCACGATCCTGATGGAGCGCGCGATTGTCCGCGCCACCTATTCGGGTCCGCCGCTGATCTTCCAGTTTGACAAGGTCGAGACGGCGCGCGGCTGTCAGGTGCCGGGGTCAATCTGCAATATCGGTCACACTGTCTTCTATCTGTCCGACGACGGCTTCTATGCGTTTGATGGACAACGGTCTCAGAACATCGGCGCGGAGAAGGTAGACAAATTTTTCTTTGACGATTTCAATATCGCACACAAGGACAGGATGACATCGAGCGTCGATCCGCAGAACCAGATTGCAGTCTGGTCGTATGTGTCGAACAACAGCACCGACGCCAAGCCCGACAAGCTGCTAATCTACAACTACGCCATCGGGCGCTGGTCGATTGCAAATGTTAGTGCTGGCTTAATTGCGCCGATGTTTACCCCTGCCTATACCCTCGAACAGCTAGACACTGTAAACACCAGCATCGACGCGCTACCAGCTTCACTCGACAGCGCGCTGTATAAAGGCGGCCAGTTCATCTTCGGCGGCGCTCAGGGCAACAAGATATTCACGTTTACAGGCGACCCTCTCGCCGCCACCATCGAGACCAGCGAGGCAGGGCTTGCGACCGGCAGGTTCAATATGGTCACGCGCGTCTATCCGTATCACGAAGATGGCACAGTGACGGTGCAGATCGGCACGCGCGGCCTGCACTCTGACGAGGTTACGTTTACTACGGCGCAGGCGCCGAGCACTGATGGGTTTGCGCCGTTCCGAGCGCAGGGCCGATACCATCGAGCGCGAATGAACCTGAGCGGTCAATGGTCTTTCGCGCAAGGCATGGATGTTGAGGCGAGGCAGATAGGCAGGCGATGACAACGCGCAAGGCAAACTTTCGCATCCTCAATCCGATCCTTGCGACTACCCGTGAGGTTGCAGAGCTTCTAAACCGCACGATTAGTGGCGGCCTGAATAGCTGGGATTATGTGACGCTTTCGGCAAGCGCCACTGAAACAACGAAAACAGACCCGCGCTTCTCAAAAGAAAGCGTGGTGTTTTTTACTGCGATCAATGGGTCTCCTGAGAACCATCAGCCGTTTATCAAATCAACATCAACAGACGGGACGATGAAGATTGGACACAAGAGCCACGGAAGCACCCAAGAGTTCGCCTACCTCATTATCGGCTGATGCGTGGGTCAGGTGCAAGAAGTACATTGAGGACGCGCTCGAATACGCGAACGGGTCTCACACGATACAAGATGTGATGCTTGCTGTGTCAGAGGGCAAGGCCCAGTTTTTTCCGCTGGATAAGTCTGCTATAGTCACAGAGATAGTTGACTATCCGCAGAAGGCAATGTGTCGGATTTGGCTGGCGGGTGGCGATCTTGACGAGCTAGTAGAAGCGGAAGTTGCAATCGCCGCGTGGGCCAAGACGCTAGGTTGTGACGGGATGGAGATCATCGGGCGACGGGGTTGGTCTCGTAAACTTGAAAACTACCAGCAGAGCGCGGTGGTATTAATGAGGGATTTCAAAGATGAGTAAAGGCGGCGGCACGACAAGGCAAGTGACAAGCACCGGCGCGCCAGAATACGCGCAGCCGTTTCTGGAGTTCGGTCTTTCCGAGGCGAAGGAACTGTACGGAACACCGCAACAGTTCTTCCCCGGCTCGACCACAATCGGCTTTGCGCCGGAGACAGAGATGGCGCTGTCTGGCTTGCGGCAGCAAGCTGTCAGCGGCTCACCCTTCATCGGGGCGGTTCAGGACGTGGTGATGCAAAACCTTACCGGCACGAACCCGCTGATGGCTGCGGCCTTCCGTCCCGCCATCGAGGCCGTACAGGCCGAGGCGTCCAAGGCAGGGCGATACGGCTCCGGCTACCAGCAGGCGGCTCTGGGGCAGGCGCTTGCGCCGATTGCGCTTCGGGCGCAACAGGCAGCTATCGCTCAGGCTCCTGCGGCTCGCCAGTTTGGTCAGGCTGATCTTGAGACGCTGGCGCAGGTTGGCGCTGCCAGAGAGGCTCAGGACGCGGCAGAGCTTGCGTCGAACATTCAGCGCTTTCAGTTCGAGCAAGAGGCACCGCGCGCTGCCCTTGCGGATTATATGGCAACCGTTGCAGGCGGCACAGTTGGCGGTCAATCGATCCGCCCAGTATATCGCCAGCCTGCTCTCTCTGCGCTTGGCGGCGCTTTGGGCGGCGCTCAGCTTGCGGGAATGGTTCCCGGCTTGGGTATGGGCGCAGGCGCCGGTCTCGGCGCTCTCGCAGGACTGTTGGGGTAACACATGGCAAACGGAATGACACGACCCGGACTTCTCGCCTTCCAGCGCCCATCTGTGGCGCAACGCTTTCTCGACATGGTGCAACCGCCAGCGCCCAGCGTCACGATGCGACGCACGATGCCTTTTACCACGCCGTCAGGCGTTGTTCCTGCGGCGGCTATGGACGCGGCGCAGCTTTCCGCGTATCGCGCTCAGCAGCGCCCTGCGCCCCGCGTGGTGATGCCGCTGGAACAGGCCGCAATGCGCGGCTCGATGATCCCGCGCGGCCCTCGTCTTCCGGCAGCGCCGAGGACTATGGCTGACGCCTTCCGCCAGCCCCTGACCTCGCCGACCGGCCAAGGCATCGCGGCTGCGGCGCTGACCGGCCTCGAATATGGCGGCCCATCGCTGCAACCGACCTCGCTGGGTCAAGGTCTGGCGCGGATGGGCGCGGCTGGCCTCAAGGCGTACACCGATGCCACTGCGGCGCAGGCGGCTCAAGACATGGCGATGCAGAAGTTAGACCTCGACCGCCAGCGTCTTGCTACTGAGAGGCTTCGCGCTGAAGCCGCGATGCAAACAAAGCCCAAAATCACCACCGCGATGGCGAACGCAGAGGCTATGGGTCTCGTGCGCGGAACTCCTGCGTACAATGACTTCATCAAGCGCTCTGTCGAGGCTGGCGGCACTAAAATCTTCATGGGCGGCGATAAGCAGAAGGAGCTTGCCTACAAGGCGGCTTTGGACACTCGCGGCGTCATGCAGAAACAAGTTGGACAAGACAGAGAGCTTGCGGCACGGCTTGAGACGGCGATTGATCTTTTAAGGAGCGGTGCAGAGACCGGGCGCATCCAGTCTGCGCTGATGCCGCTCAAACAGATCGGTCGAGAGTTTGGGTTCCTGACTGATGAGCAAGTGCGAGACTTGTCTGAGCAGGAAATCATTGAGGCGGCGGCAGCGTTCTTAACGCCTCGCATGCGGGTCACTGGTTCTGGCGCATCATCCGATAGGGACATGAATTTCTTCCAGCGCGCAACTGTCAGAATGGCAAACACGCCAGAGGCAAACCTTGTTATCGCGACAATGCAGAAGCAGGTGATGGACTACAACAAACGCCGTCTGAGCCTGTTCGACAGTTATGTCCAGAAAGAAGGCCACGACTTCGGGTTTGGAGACTATGCTGACGAGCAACAAGGCTCGGTTTACCAGCGCGTCGGCACTGACGAAGACTTCACCAAGATGATTGACGACGGCAAAATCAAGCCGGGCGATGTCTTCTTCAACGCCGTTGAGGGCGTCAACGAATTTCAGATTTATGACCCAGAGGAGATGGGCTGATGGCAACGCTCCCAAAGCAGAGGAAGCACGCAGCGCCTATGGAGCGCACCGGCATGGACGTTGCGTTTGATATCGGCAGGCAGATCGCGCAGGGTTTGACGTTTGGCACGGCAGATGAGGCGGAAGCGTTCTTTCGCTCTCAGTTCACCGGCAGCGGCCTTTCATATGACGAAGAGATCGGCAAAATTCGCGGTGAGATGGGTCGATATCAAGAGGCCCACCCATATATGTCCTTCTTCCTTGAGGCTGTTGGCGCGCTCCCCTCTGCCCTAATTGGCGGCGCTGGGCTTGCTAGGCTTGGCGTGAAGGGAGCAGCGAAGATCGGAGCAATCGAGGGTGGCCTGTACGGATTTGGCGCAGCAGAAGGCACCCCAGCGGAAAGAGCGCCAGAGGCGGCTATCGGCGCAGGTCTGGGCGCTGGCATGTCTGCTGCGGCGCAACGCTTGCTGCCGGGCCGCACAACGCCAGAGGCAAGGCAACTTCTTGAAGAGGGCATCCCCCTCACTCCGGGGCAGCGTCTCGGCGGCGCAGCGCGGACGCTTGAAGAGCGTATCGCCGGGCAGCAGTTCTACGGCGACATCATCAAGGGCGCTGAGACAAGGGCGATGCAGGCGTTCAACCGCTCTGCAATGGACAAGGCGATTAAGCCGATTGGCGTGAAGGTTCCGAAGAACCTGACAGGTCAAGATGCGTTTGCATACGCGCACAACGCAGTCAGCGACGCATATCAAAGTGTGCTTCCGAAGCTGTCTGTGTCGTCCGACGCGATGGAGCGGTTTGCCATTGGCGTTCTCGCCGAGGACAAGCTCGGCATGACTGATGCGGCGCAGGAAACATTTTCGCGCAAGGCGAAGGCCACACTTCTTGACAGGTTTAACAAGGAGACCGGGACGCTCAGCGGAGAGGCGTTAAAAAAGGCAGAAAGCGACCTCGGGCAAGAGGCCATTTCTTTGATGACCTCGGGCAGCAGCGTTGACAGAGACGCTGGACGCGCGCTCTTTGACCTTCAGACAGCACTGCGTCAGCAGCTAGTAAAAGAGAACCCTGACGCAGGCGCGGGGCTTGCGGCTGCAAACGAGGCATTTAAGCAGCTTCTGCCGGTAGAAAAGGCCGTCACAGTCGCGGCGACAGGGCAGGGCGGCACATTCACCCCCGCACAGCTTCTGAGGGGCATGAAGGGCGCGCAGCGCGGCCCCCGCAAGACAAGGTTTGCTAAGGGCGAGATGCCGATGCAGCCCTTCGCTTCTGCGGCGCAAGACGTGATGGGGCGCACGATCCCGGACAGCGGCACCGCTGGCAGGCTTGACGTTATGAGCCTGACTGATCCGATGCGCCTTGCTACTAGAGCCGTGGGCATTCCCTTGACGAGCATGATCTACGGCGGTGGCCCGACGATGGCGGCGACAACCGGCCTCCTCGGCTCGGCGCGGCCTCTGGCTCGCGGGATGTCGCCTATGGTTGCGGCTGAGGGGGCGCAGCGCATCGAAGACCCGATGAGCGGCCTACTCGGCATCCCATCCGCCGAGGCAGGCATGCTGCCCGGCACCGGAGAGGCGCGCATCCCTGAGCCGGGCATCCGTTACGAGACGATCACCGACCGCCTCGGCAACCCGGTCACCTACGCTATCACCGACGGCGGCGCATCTATGACGCGCGTGACCCCATAGTGCTATAACCCTTGTGCCGTGTTAAACTGCACAGACGTTGAAGAAGGAACAACCTGATGGCAAAGAATTCAATCCGCGACTTTGATGCGACTTCTGGGAATAACACTGACATTCAGTCGGTGGACATCTCGGAAGGCTGCGCCGCATCTGGGATAAATAATGCTCTCAGGGAATTGATGACTGATTTGAAAAACGTCAGCACCGGCGCGGTCAATCTTGAAACGCCCGGCGCGGATCAGCTCAACGTCGATAACCTACGCCTTGATGGCAACACCATCAGTAGCACCGACACGAATGGCGATATCACGCTCGACCCGAATGGAACAGGAAGCGTTGCCATCACAGGCGGCTTCACAGCAACTGACGGCTGCACAATCACCACTGACGACAATAGTGCAAACCTTACAC
>CETN01049421.1_pt1 | contig 18237 bp, 32 predicted proteins | sample 531301 | NCBI WGS metagenome assembly CETN01 (sample SAMEA2622656, study PRJEB7988) | marine metagenome | isolation source: saline water (ENVO:00002010), including
ATATGATGTTGATGAAACTTACCATCTTCTTTACCAAAACGCATAATAAGTCCATGATCAACCTTTGCTTTTGGCTGCGCAGATTCATACATATAAACGTATGCACCCAGCTGGACAATCATTTCTGGGTATGGGCCGTAACGTGAGCTTTTCCAGTCTACGACCACTAACTGATCATCAATGCGTGCAATACAATCAATCGTACCACCAACACGCAACTCCTCATTGACAAGTGTCAACTCAGATGCAAGTGCCTTAAATTCTGTCTTTTTTACCCAGTTTAGATAACCAGTAAACGCAAGTAATGCTTGTTTCTCCTGGTTCGGTGTAAAATCCTTCGTATCTACATCAAAGCCTTGTATATGCGCTTGAATAAGTATATGGAGCAACGTACCAATCTGCCCAGCTTCACGCATTACTGCGTCACTATCCTCGCCAGCCAATGTCACACGCTTGGCCCATGCAATCAGTGTATTTTTATTCCAACCAAGCATATTGCCGATAATGGTGGTTACACTTGCTGCACGCTTACCATCTTTTAATTTATAATTATTTCCATGTAATTTAGTATTTGCCATACCATCTCCTTTCTATAAAAGTAAACGCTGCTGAAACCAGCAACATAATCAAAAATAATGAAATCGTAACCGCGAGTAATGCAATGCTTAAAATAAACGCGTCTACGATCCACTCACTAATATCTAAAAAAATCATCTAGTTTCCTCTCTATCCTTGCTAACCTGACTACAATACTGATAAAAAAGAGTAGCATCATAAATACAAATGCTTCCCATCCCAGTATAAAAGTGAGGTTATCGTTAAACAAACTCTCCCAGTAATGCCTAATCATTCCATCTCCTTATTTTTACAACCGCAGAGCAAAGCGCCAACCTTTGTTCGTCAAATCGTATTCTCTTCATTTATTTCAACGGCTCTGCGGTTATGGTTATTAATTACATCTCGGACAAACTTTTATTTCCTTTCCATATCGCGGTATCACACCAAATGGATAAATTTTAAACTTTGTCTGATAGACTCTTTCATTAACAAACTCCCAGGTTAACTTGCACTTTGGACACGCTTTTATCGTTTCGTCCGCTGGTGCAGTACGACCTCTCCTCTCTACTCTTTGCAACATAAAGACCTCACTTTTTCAGTTATATTGTGTTCTTGTTCATTTCGATCTACGAGAGATGCAAACAATAGTTCGCCATTCTTTCGTCTCTTGATCAAATCTTTTATATTTTCGACTAAATACTCTATTTTTGTACCATAGGCATACTGATCCGCTGTTTCTCCATCATCGGTGTCAAACTGCACACTGGCTACGAAATATGCGTCTCTCATCTATTGTTTTACCTTTTTCTTCTTTAATTTTTTTAATGGTAAATACACTTCTATATAAGCATTACATAATTTATTTGGACAAGATAAGTTGGTTACAATACCTTCGTTATCAATGCCATAATCCTCATAAGTAAAATCACCACCCCATATTAATTCAGTCTTACAATGCCAACACTTCATCAGCTAAACTCAGGAAACCTTCGATAACCGTAAAACCATTTACGCTTTTCAGTTTGATTATTTTTAGCGGTTCTTAGTGCCAGGTTTATACTGCGTGTGTTTTCAAATGGCACATAGGCAATATCATCTTCTGGCTGAAAATAAATGGCAATAACATCAACACGTTTAGAATCAATATACTTGCGTGTATCGACTTCAATCGATGTGTCGGTTTTCATCTTAAAGACGGTCTTAATCTGTACTTTTTTAATCATTCCATTTGCTAGTTCCACTAATAAATCCACGCCGTTATCCACCTCTGGTAAATAAATATTATATTGTGCTATAAGATCTTTTCGCACCGCTAATTCTCCGACCTTGCCTTTACTTATACTAAGCAAAGAGTGACCTTAAAGATTGAAGTTGTGATTGTTCTAAAACATACTTTTGACCATACCCCATGTCTCGCACATTACTTTGATTAATAAGCTGATCCGCTGATGCACCGCCTAATATGGTAAACTCTGGGAAGTGTGCATGAACCAGGATATAAATGTCTGCATCTTCAATGCGCGCATTTAATTTGGCTTGTAAATATCCAGGATTATATGTCGTGGTTTTGACATCGATTTTTTTATTCTTAGCCACTAAATCATAACCACGGTGGTGTGGCCCAATAGATAAATCTGGGAATCGATTCAAATATCGACAAACTGCAATCTCTCCACCGATGCCGTTTATATCGACATCAAGTGTTCGCTTGCCATTTGATTTTACTCGGTTCTTAGAATTTTGTACCATCCGCGCCATTCCTGACTGCGCGGCTAGATTCCTCTCCGATTCGTTTAGTGTTATCTTGGTCATGTGGTGTTGTTTCTGTTTTAAGCGCACTATATAGGATCATGTAGTTGCACACATCATGTGCGCGTGCTTCTACTTTTTCATCCGATACAATTGTACCAGTTTTTGCATCATTACATATTGCATCAATATGTTTTAAGACATACGTCATTAATGCTTGTTCTGGTGTGATTCCAAGACGTTCCGCAACGTGTTTGAAATTGTATAAACGATCTGGATTAGAGATCGTATACTCCTCGGATTTCTTATCGCTAAGTGATAGCGCGTCTGTTAAAAATTGTTTTCTGTATTCTCTAAATTCTTTTGTATTCATTATAATATTGGCGAGATCATGGCTGATTACCACCGCGCGTAGGACAATTATTTTTCACTTTTGACCTCGCCTATTAATTGTTGCATCATGTCGTTTCTCACAATCCAAAGCCACGGCCCACGATCTTGGCGGACCATCACAACATTTGCGTTTTTAAATTCTAAGTAACTCGCAATCTTTTTGCGTCTTTTGACTTGCACTAATAAGGTTAAATCATCCTTACTTGCTTTTATATCAATGTCACTAGCCTCACCTAATGCGCGTCCATCAGAACCAAAACTGCGCATAGCGTTAAAGCCGAGATCCTGAAGTAATTTCACGACCTCGACTTCGCCGCTGTATCCCTTTCTTGATGCGCTACTCGGCATCAGAACGGCAATTCATCCCCATCGCTATCCTTCTGCGATTTGGTTTCAAAGGTCGCTTTCGGATCGTATGTTTTCAAAAAGTCATCTGCAACCGCTTTATCTTCTTTAGTCATCGGTGCGTGTGGACAAGCCATAACTGTATATGTTGTAGCTTCCTTACCTTCGCCATCTTTTTTAACAATGACATCATATTCTGTAAGATTTCCCCAATCTTTATTTTGATCGTAATCTTTTAATGCCTTTTGAATAGTTGATTGTGTAATCTCTAAAATACGTGGTCTACCATTGTTCCATACGACACATGACCAAAATAATTTTGGCTCTGCACCATCGGCTGCTTCACTTGCTTTAGCGATTTTTATTGGATTGTTACCTTCCCAGTAGATATAACCCAGTGTTGGTGTATTGAGTAAACGAAATCGATTTTCGCCTTTCTCAAACTTCATAAAAGAACTTTCAGAACTTGCTGAAATTTCTATATCATCTAATAATCCCATTGATTAATTTCCTTTGTTGTCTGTTAATAAAAACAATGTGGTGTTGTTTAGTTACAGAGCGCATAGCCAGACTAGTTCTGGCTTTTGCGTTTTTTAAACAACTTATACCCACGCCTTTGTATTAAGGCATCTATTTTCCTTAATGTTTTGTCATCAACTACTGATTCAATACCAATATCCGCTTTATAGAAATTTTTATTATTCCCAGGTATAAATGTGTTGCTCTTTTTACATAGTGTGCGAATTTCACTTGCAACTTGTAAACGCGTCGTTTTATCTGGTATAATTATCACGTATCTATATTGCATGAGCGGTGTTAATGACTTTGAAGTAGTTGTGAGGTAATTTCGTCATGTTACTGCACACCGCTCATGCTGTTATGCGGAGCAAGTTTCGTTATAATTTCCGAGGTATTATCGATACTTGTTCGAGACACTAACCAGCGATTACCAAACCGCTTGATTTTTAATTCTTTATTGCAAATATTTGCTTTGGTTAACTCTATAGCGTTAATAATTGAACGCTTAGATACGCCTAAATATTCTGCTGCTTGATCCATATTAAGCCATTCTTGTAGTGATCCTATTTTCCTGGCCATATAATTTCCTCATAATTTTTACGCAACACAAAAGCAACACGCTTTTTATGTTCTACTCTAAATTTGCGTTTGCCATTTATCATACGACTTAGCATACTTGGACTAATAGCAATTAACCTAGCTAAGCCACGTAAACTTATTGGATGTTTACTCATAATTTGTTCTAAAGTAATTCCTTTTTTGTTGCTTTTTGTATACATAACTTGTTGCAAGTTAATAATATAGTGTTGCTTAAAAAAAGTATTATTTTCTTTTTTTTACATTTTTTTACATCTATATTCAATCATATTCAACGTGAGGTTAAATTGAAAGTAGATCATAAATCATCTGTAAATGCTATTATATATATGATAGATAATTGCGGAATGAGTCCAACAGATATAGAAGAGAGAACACATATTAGTCGTACTCAAGTATATCGTTGGAGAGATGGTACAGTTAAAAAAGTACGGAACAGTAGTTTACATTCAGTTGCTAAAGCGTTAGGATTTAAAATACACCACATTGATAATAAAATAACCACTACTAGGATTGGTGCGGACAACCAAGCAGTAATGAAAGGAGAGAATAGTGTTATGGCTAACAACCATTATGAACTACTTGTTAATTTACAACAAGAGAAAATAGAGCTTTTAAACAAACGACTTGAAAAGTTAAAGAAGAGTATAAATAAAAAAAAGATAAGACCAATATTCCACTTTAAAACTGAGGCAAAATATGATTCAGTAAAGCAGAGATTTTCTCCTGGTAAAGTTGAAGGAGATACTTCGATGACTGGATACACTCAAGAAGAATTGTCGAAAATGACACCAGAACAATGGGCAAAACTCTATCATAAAGATTCCTTAAAGCGATTAATTAGTTTGAAGGCCAATAAACCAGCAGCTTATGTTCACTTCAAGTTAAAGCATTTAATGATGCGTACAAAAAGTAATCATTATCAAATTTATAATGTAGAGACATATTATAATGTAGACGATGGACTTGTAAGAGCATACTATTATTGGATAGATGGAGATTTAATAGTTAAAGCATAGTAAACAACAAAAAAGGACAACACCACATGGCATCAATACAAAAACATAAAACTGGACGGTTTCGATTAAAACATAAAGATCCAATTACAAATAAATGGAAAGATAGTTATTTTAAAACAGAGCAAGAAGCACTTTCTGCTAAAGCTACTTTTGATTATATTGATAATATGAAAAAAATTGGATCAGATGATTGGAAGAAGGTAGTTAAACAGCCACAAGAAGAATTAACACTAAGTGAACTTGTTGAGGATTACCGTAGTAACTTTTTAGCGAATAAGACTAATTTAGGCACTATAAAGCGCAGAAATGCGTGCATTAGAGCAATGTATAGAGTGTTTGCTGAAGATACAACTGTGCGTGAAATACGCAAACTTAAACGCACGATGATTCCAGATGGCGAAAAGCAAGGCTGGGAGATTTTTAAATCACATCATTTTCATTTAAGTAGGTATACAATTAATGGTTATCTTACTGAGTTAAAGGCGATGTTTGATTGGGCGCGTATGACTGAACGTATTGACTTTGTAGTGATTAATAAACTCGATAAGTATACTGACGATGAGTTACCTGAGATTAAACATTTTGAATGGAAACCAAGTCAAGTATATCAATTACTATATAATGATCATTTAACGCAATATCATAAAGATTATATTAAATTGTTTACATTGACTGGATTACGTATATCTGAGTTACTCGGTCAAAATACGAATTATCCAGAAAAAGAGTTTAAATGGGAACACGTTAATTTTGACACAAATGAATTAAGCGTAAAAGTTAAGCGTAAGAAATTTCGTTTAGTGCGTACTGTGCATGAAGATGTAATGAAAATACTGAGAAAATGGAAAAATAAAGGTTACAAACGACCACTAGACTTTAAATATTCTTTTGTAAGAAATCATATTATTCCACAAATTAATATGGCACTAGGATTTAAATTTACCACGCATGACTTACGCAGATTAAACGCACAATTAGCGCGTCCAGTGTTAGGTCTAGAAGATGCGAGTAAATCAATTGGAGATAGCACATTGTTAGTTGTAGAGAAACACTATGCTGGTATTAGTGCAAAAGAAATGACGCGTATAAATAATGCAGTTGTAGATCAATTAACCACAATAACGCAGACAGCAACTGCGTGATTTTGGGTATATTTGGGTACGATAGAGTCTTTCACCTCTCAGAATTAATGGATTCAAAATCCATTGTCTGAAAAGACGTGCTGGTTCGATCCCAGTCATCGGTACTCACCCAAGTCACGACGAGAAACCTCACTTTTTAGTGAGGTTTTTTCGTTATTTTACTTACTCTTTTGATTATTGAGTTAATGCAAAATAATGCATATAAATGCACTATTTTTGGGTATATTTGGGTAGAGATTATTTTCTACCCAAAAAATATAATTAAAACTCTTCTTCGATACGCAGTGCTAAATTAAATACATCTGGCGCAACCTGGGTCATATCTAAAGAATTTTGACCAAATCGTGCAAACATATGTTCTGACTCTTCTCCATTATCTTTATCAACACTAAAGATAAATGGTAAGTGATTGCCATTAGTTTTATTCCAAACATCTTCAATCACTACATCATCACTAGGTTGCACTGCGTTATATCGCGTTGGCATTAATTGATTACTGTTTAAAAAACTAAAATTTAGATCATATGCTAATCTACCACCGTATATATTTTGAGAAAAAGAAGATCCAACAAAAGGAGATTTAGATGTTGAAGATGCTGTTTTTCCGATAGTTGTTAAATTAGCAAACTTTTGACCGCTAATGCTTTGTTGCTCTGAAACACCATCAAATATTATTGACCTTTTAACACTTAAATCTGGTGCAAAAGGCATATCAAAAAACTCACCTATCATTATACATGCAACAGAAAAATTAGTGCTTGAACTCCAATCACCATTTATAGATGTTTCTGCTCCACCACCGCCACTACCTTCAAATTGTATACCCCAATATCGTAAAGTAGTTTCTGGAAAAGTAATAATCGTACTGCCATTTGCATTTGGTCGAATCACAACACTTTTATCATCATAAGTTGAACTTCCAGTAGCAGTAACATTTATATTATCTGCATTAATTACATCTGTAACAGTTACACTACTCCAATCTATATCACTTGTATCTGCTAATGTACCATCAACAGCACCCACATCAGTGGATTCATTTCCAGCAAATATTCTTATTTTACCTTCAGATGCAACTAAATTATGATTTAAAATAGCAATATAACTTATCTTTTGAGTTGTGTCTTGCTTATCGATATTTATTAAAACATGATCATCTCGAACCGCAGATGTTGAACTAGTATCAATAGTGTTTAAGTTTAATGGTCTTAAATCAAATAACTCAGCTTCTGAACCTGTAGTAAATGTTCCTAGTGTATTATTACCAGAGTTGGTTGACTTTATATCAAAATTACCATCTTGCGCTACACCTCTTGAAAGAAGATAACTAATATAATCTGTGTAAAATCGAGGTGTTCTTATATTCATATTTGCCATTAATAAATCTCCAAATTAATTTGTATCGACTTGTATGCAAGATATACTCGCTCCATTGACTTGTTTAGATATAGATGTAATCATCCAATACCCTGTCATAGATGCTCCAAATATTTTTATTTTAGAATCCCAATTACTAAATTGAATTATATCTGCGATTTCTAAATCATTATATTTAGGAGTAAGTGTACTAAACTCAACAATATTTTTTCTATCTTTAAAAATATGCAAGTATGCATTTGCCATCGCTGTTGCTGTTGTATCATCTAAAGTATCTGCATCGAGTTCTAATTTTAATGATTGATTATTACCATTAACAGTAGTACCAGCAGATGTTGAATCTGTAACATTTACTGTTTTTTTAAATTGATCTTGAACATAATCTTGAGCGTAGTTTATTGTAATGTCGTTTCTAACAGAGTTTAGTTTGGTTTTAGATATATTTTTTAAATTAATGTCTGTATAATCAACCGTTTTATCAGCACTACTATAGTTACCATTTCTTCTTAATGTTCTTATATTTACTTTACCATCGCCGCTGATAAAAACATAAGAAAAACATTGTTTACATAATCTTTCAATTAAATCTTTGGAGTCAATAAATTTATATTGTGAAAAAGCAATTAATACATCTGTAACTGTATCATTATAAATATCACCTAATATTCCAGTACCATTTTTATTTCCAGAATTATCAAAAGATGTAATGTCAATATTAGCAGCTGTTAAATTTAATTCAGTTCTTAAAATATCTTCAATTTGATAAATTGGATTTTTGATAAAATTACCCGCATTATATCCATTATTTCTGTTTAGATCTGTATATGTACCATATTCACGACCTTTACCAGAAAAATATAAATATTCTATCTCTGCTGGCGTTCTTAAAGTTTTTGTTCTAGTAGCAATAATTTTAGTAGAAACTGAATCTTGCTGTTCAAATTGACTTGAAATAGCATAGCCAACTACTTTTTCATATCTTTCTTCAACTTGTTTTGTAAATATCTGACTAGGTCTAAATTCAATCATCATCCACATATCCAACAAACGATAACTTAAATCATTATCAGTTGCAGTTGCACCATCATTTGTAATGCTTTCTACTGATATAGTGGTACTATCAATTGAAGCAGAACTTAATTCACTCGCAGTATATTTTGATGATAGGTTTGCAATATGTATACCATCAGTAGTAATTGCTGGACTTAAATCAGTTCCAGCTAATAATTCTACACTTACTGTGCTTCCACCTTGATCACTACTAAAATTACTTGTATTCATAATAACAAAAATATCATTATTATCATATATCTCACCTAATTTTGGTAAAGTAGGCACATTAAACGAAAGTAAGTCTGTTTGTGTATTACCCTCTAAAACTGTTCCACTATTATAAGTTTGAAAAGTAGTTTTATCATTATCAACAATATTTGCAGTACCATTAAATCTTACTGAAGATGTAAATGAATCTTCTAAAAGATGTCTATAAAAATAGTTAGTACCTTTTACTTTTATAATATTTTGACCAACACTACTAGGATTTTCTGTTATAGTTACATTACCATCAGGAGCATTTAATAATTCGCCACTTGTTGCCATATAAATATTGTGTGCTTTTAATTCATTTAATAGTACACCGCCAGATTGATCGTTGTCAGGCAAAGCAACTACATTTCCACTTGAGTCACATCTATCTACTATAATTGCTGGAAAAGCACCTTTTATGTCAAATTGTTTATAATAAGTATCATCTGTATTTCTACTAAAATCTCCATAAGACATTGGTATTGGTTTATTAAGATTTTTTTCAGGAGCAGATGGATATGTTGTACTTGTTACAGTTGCACTAGGCACTTCTTTATGATAAACACTGCTTTTATCTAATAATACTAGTGATACAGATTTAATATCATATTTAATATCTCCAGAAATTACACCAGTAGCAATCATTCTTTCCGCAGTGTCAAATGTATCAGCTTGATTAGTATTTAAAAATAATTCCCATTTTCTATTCGCAAAGTTATTAGACGATAATAAGTCACTAAATCTACCACCTTTTATGGCATCTTCTGTATTAACTAACCTTACTGTTATATTACCAGTTGATGTTGTAAAATTAAAAAAGTCTAATGATTGCCTATATTGACCCCAGGATGAAACAATGCCATAATAAATATCAGATCCATCTTGTCTATGAACATCAGACACACCAATAAAATTAGACTCATCATTATAATATAATTTTAATACCCAAAATGCTGTTGTGTTTTTTATTTTTAATGCATTTGATAACGCACTATCAAAACTAAGCATTTATTCTATTACCTAAAGATGTTGCTTTATTAATCGCTGGAATTAACTCATTATTAACGTAGCTTTCATCAACAACACCACCAGTGATGTTTACATTGATTGAAGCGCCCATATTTCCGCTTCGATTCATCTCTGCTAAATTCTGAACACCAATGTTTTGAACGGCTGATCGTTGCATAATAAACTCACCAGATTGTGCAAGAATTGGTACATTGTCTTGACCACCTTGCACCATTCCACCAGTTGCAAAGCGTTGGATGCCATTATCTTTTATTAAACCACCAGTGTGACCAATCAATTGACCAAAAGCTGTTAATCCAGCAGCAAAAGGTTGTCCACTTGGCGTTAGTGCAAATAAATTTAATAATGTTCTAAAAAGTATTTTAGCTTGCGCAACATTATCTCCTTGCGCTGCGGTAAATGATCGTAAACTACTGGATAATACATTAAAAGTTGATGTTAGATCTGTGTTGGTTTTTATTAAATTTTTATCTGTTTCAATTGCAATTAGTTTTTCTCTTAAATTTCTTTCTAAAGCATTAAAAAATTGTATTTCTTCTTCTGTGGCATCTTGAGCAGTTTTTATTAATAAATTTCCCATAATTGCTGCTTCTCTATCAATAATAATACGACCTTTCATTGATTCAAGCATATTTTGTTCTGCTTGTAATAGTAATTGTGCTTTTAATATACGTTTATCACTTACGTCATTGTTAGCCATAACTTGTAAAACAGTATCAGCCATAATTGTATCTATCTGCTTTTGTAACTCTAAATTCTGAGACAAAACAATATTACTTTGACCTACTGATTGTATATAACGATTGGTCGCTTGAGTTGCATTTTGAGTTGCAGTTGTGGTTGTATTGGTTGCAGTGGTTAAGTTGTTAAATGCACCAGTTGCTTGTATAGCTTGTTGTGTTGCAAACACTGCGGCGATAACTGCAAAGGCTTTGAGTCCACCAGTTAATAATGCCATCGCAGATCCAGCTAGTAACGCTCTAGATCGAAATACCAGTAATGCACCGCCAACAATACCTACTGCTGTTCCAAACTCTGCTAGTGTTTGTAAATCTAATTGTCTAAAAAAATCTTCTACTGCGTTAGTTGCGCCAGTTAACGCTGGTAACATTTGTTCTCCAACAAGTGCAGCAAAACGTGTAATGGCATCATTCATATTGGATACTGCACCAGTAAAAGTTTGTGATAATCGTTTACTACTACCTTGTATCCCAGCAACTGGATCTACCATTGCGCGAAGTAATGCTTGCCTAAATTGTGGTAAGGTTACTTTTGTTAAATCATTAATACCTTGAGAATCTTTGATTAATTGAAGTATACCACGCTCTCTTAAGATGTCTGCTGCACCAGCACCACCAGCAAACGCACGACCTAATGCACTTGCCGCTTCAGTAGCTGTCGTACCCATAAATGCAGCCAAGTCTGTTACGGCTGATAGTGTTGCTTTAGAGTCTACACCAAAGGCTTCTAACTGCGCACCAGCATTAACAACATCTTGTAATTGAAATGGCGTGGTAGCTGCAATTTCATTAAAAACTTCAAACGCTCTCTTTGCTTCTTCGACACTACCAGTTAAACCAACTAAGCGTGTTTGTACATCCTGAAATCCACTTGCAGCACTAATAAACTTATTCATAGCACCAACTGCACCACCAATCGCAAACGTGTAAACTAATATTTTATTTCTTAATGCACCTAGTGAACCAATTAAATCTTTGTTTGTGTTTTTAGCATCATTCGTTGATTTTTGATAACGCCGTGTGCTTTTAGTTACCGTTTCTAAGTCTTTATTTGCTTTTCTAAATCCAGCAGTTCTGACTTCAATTATGAACTTTTTGTCTGCCATGTTTCTTCTTTTGTTCTTCGTTTATGATTGCGTTATACTCTTCATCTATAGCCGAAAAGATGACTAGACGCTCGTATTCTGCGTCATCAATGTTTGATGCTAATGGTACACTAAAACGCTTTGTTACCATGTATTCTTCGATTGTCATGCCAGTAGTAGGCGTAATAAAATACGTAGAATCTGCGCAATGCACTAAGTTGTAATACAAAGATGCACCAGGTGTAAACTTTTGATCTGGATCTTCACGCAAGATACGATCAATCTCTTTCCATAGTTCATCCTCATCGTAAGTAATTATCTTTTTAAGTGTTGGAGACTTTGCCTTATATGGAAAGACTAAATTGCGACTAGGTTGTTTTTTAAAAGATAACCACATCGCCACTCGGTGCATAATTACTTTTTTACATTTGGCTCTTTATATCGATTGTAGATTGCCATTAATACTTCGTCGATTGCGTTATCATCTAGTTTACCAAGCTCTTTTTCTGGATCTTCAAATGCATATTCTTGTACCCATTCTAATACGTTGTAAAACTCAGATGTTTTTACACCACCTTTATTATCTAGTGCATTGATTTCTTTACGGTGTAAATCGCGTCTACCTTTAAATGTTATTGGTTTAACACTAAAGTTTCCATGATCTGTTTTGACTGTCATTATATATTCTCATCTTGTGTCCTACGAGATGGTAATTGAAATTATTGTTGCGGTTTCACTCGCTGCAAATGCTCTAAAAGGAATGGTTTGAAGCATATAATCATTATTCTCTGGCTGTGAATTATCAATCATTGCATCTGGTATAGAAATTGTAAAGCCACTTGCTTCTGCAATAGCAATTGCAGTGCCAGTACTATCTCCTTTTAACTGTGTTGCTAAATCTTCGATACTATCATCACGCTTTGCAAGTAACGTGCCAGTAACTTCGTATGGCCCAGTCTGAACATAACCAAAAGGATTATAATTTGTAGTATCAATATATCCAACTCTTACCAATGGACGTGAAATTGTAATTTCCCAAGAATTTAACACTAATGGTTGAGCATTTGAACCATCACTAATTGTTGAAGTATTAAGTGAAAAAATGTTTTTTGGTGCGGCAGTATCTGCTGTTTCTGAACTTGCTGCTAATGTATTTTCTATTGGTCTGTATCCAGTCATAAATGTACTTTCAACAACCATCTCTCCACCATTTGTGCCAATATCTTCTCTCATTGTCATTGATGTGCAAAAACAACCTACCATCACTGATGATATGTTTGAAGCATCAGAACCACCATTTTTAAATAACAAAGTTACGGCATCTGTTGAGCCAGTATCATGTTTCATTGTACCAGTGCTTGATGCTGGTGTTAATACTGCTGCACTAGAACCTTCACTAAATAATGGTAAACATGATTTTAATACTGCTTTTGGAGTGCCACGCATTGTTAGTGTTACTTCGTACATCATGGTGTCTGGACGATGATGTCCCTGACTTTCTAATTGTCCGAAAATACCACTTTTATTTGGCGCAACATCTAGTGTCGCACCAGCGTGTTGAATATTAAAATCAGTTACTTGTAGAAAATCCCATGTATCGCTATTAGCATGAGCAGTTCCTAAATTAACAGCGCTACCTTTACTACCAATAGCAACTGCAATATTAGATCTGGATTGAAAATTTGTTTCAGCCATTACTTACCTTCCTTTGATTCTTTTTTAACATCTATATTTATAAGATGTTTTTCTAATGATTTTGGCACATTTGTTACTTCTACAGAACATCCAGCAACTAATAATTTGTGCTTATTTGAACTCCAGTGTGCGCAAAAATTCTCACTATCTTTAAGTTTAAAATATGATTCTTTTGCTTTTACTCTCATGCTATTATCTCCAAAGAACTGACATTGATAGTTAGATTTGCACCTAATAAGTTTTCATCACGCGTATACTCAATACTTGAGACTTCTGCGTTAAAAAATTGATTAACACCGCTTACACTGTAATTCTTATTATTAAAAATTAATCGTTTCATACGCTCTGCAATTAAAGCCACTTGTTTAACATGATTCGTATCATAATTTCCAGTTGTGTTAAGTTGATAGCTAACACTAATGCTATAGTCTCTAGACTGTCCATTGGCTGTTAACTCATCTAATTCATCACTTATCGGTGTTATTAAAAAACTTTGATTTCCTTTATGTTCATCATAATAAATCTGTATCTTAAATTCTTCTGCAATTAGATTATGAAAACTAGTTATGACTCGATCATAAAAAACATTTTCATAAGTAATCGCCACTATATATACCTAATTCGATGACACTTCATCATATAAACAGTTAAATTGTATTGAAGATTGTAATGCATTATCTATATTAGCAATATTAGAAGATTGGATTCGACCAAAATGCCAACTGTTTGATTTATTTGTGTTGTTAAAAATTAATCTTTTTACACGTTCTACTGTGTTTGAGACTTGTTTGATTTGTGTTTTGTGATATTTATCACCGTTAATTAGATTATACTCTATATTAAAAGCATACTCTCTGACTTGTCCTATCGTAAATGATTCTGATAAACTATCTTCTAATAAACTAACTAAAAAACTTTGATTACCAATATGATTGTCATAACGAACTGGTATGTTAAATTCATTTCTTAATAATTGATTTAAATCATCAATAATACGATCAAAAATTATATTCTCATATCCACCAGTATATGTAATACCAGTTGTTTCCCAGGTAGTAAATGTTTCATTCCAAGTTTGACTTGATTGTACAATCATCGATATAACTGTCCAGATTTAACTGTGCCAATTGGAATACTGTCGCTTTGAAATGTAATGGAGAATTCATCATTAAGTGTATAAACGCCAGCTTGAAATCTTATCTGCGCACCATACGCTAATGGTTGATAATCTCCATTAATTACTTCTGCGTCAACTGCTTTGTGCATCCTTAGTCCTTGATCGTTTTTAATAAACACATCATACTTTACAGAGCTTGCAGATCCTGGTGTAAATGTACCAGCCGTAGAGATTACTACACGAACCTCATCGTAATCAACACTTGGTGGTGTATGCATTTTAATATCTTCTATATATCCAGTAGTGCTGCCATTTACAGAAATCTCAGAAATAACGCCAGACTCAGACCGATAGCTGACTTCGTTAGACATCACTAATTCTTTACGCTTTAATCTTGTAAGTAAACCATCTTCGCCTAATACAAGTTCTTCTAACTCTGCTGCACGCTCTGGATCTTGACTGCGAATTAAGTCTACGCACGTTAACAGTGCATTACATCTGATTACAACGAAATCATAAGGACGGCCACTTGCACCTTGATAGTTACTATTACTACGCTTATAGATTGGTCTATTTAAATAAGAGCGCATATAGTCTGCTTGTTCTTTTGTGACTCTTGTTTTAAGATCTTCCCAGTCCTGACCAGCTTCTATTACACTCGAGTTAAATGCACTAACACTTGAACTTGCTAGAAAAACATCGACAGAATCACTAGATTCAGTGTATTTAAATTCATTATCAGCGTTTGGCGTATCAGAAACCTTTGTAAGTTCAACACCATCTTTATACAAATTTTCTACATAACCACAATTGTGTAATCGATATATATTGGTAGATGGATTTGTCCAGGATGACATTAATACACGTTTACGATCATATTTTTCTATATCACTTACAACTGCTTGTAAGTCTGTTGAGGTGTTGCAAAATGCAGTTAAATAACTCATGCGTAGGCTACTCCATATTGACTGGATAAAATTTTAACGTCTGGGACTTGCGTCGTAATAATCAATGCTACAATTAAACTAATGGTCATATCTTGATCGTTATTTGGATCATCCAAATCTCTTGCGAGTGATTTTAATTCATTCATTACTTCAATTAATCGATCTATTTGTTCTGCGTCATCCATACTTCTCTACCACTTCTAAATAATGTTTTACGGTTGCTTTGCCCTGGTACGTGTTATAATACTTTTTATAATAATTTGCTTCTGCAACTAATTCTTTTGGTAATGGCGACGGTACTCTACGATAGTGTAATCGACACATTACAATCTGCGCTGCAATGTTTGTAGTAAGGATATACTCCCAATCTTTCACATTAGGATTTTGCAAATGCTCAAAGTCGATTGCACACACCTTTGCAACCTTTTCCATCAGTGGAACGCGATACTTTAAATAATTTTTTATAATATCTACCGCTACCCACGGTTCACACTGGAAAAAACCTCTTGCTGGGCCTTTGATTTGCTTTAGGTATTTATACTTAGATTCCACCAAACCAGTATTATAAACCAAACTTAATGCATTATTCGAATTGTACTTACTACCTAATTTGGTTAGTACATCATTAATAACTTCGAGCATTTGCTTTTGATTGATCATTTTCTTCTGATTTTACCCATTTTATTTTTTTTCTTTTTCTTTTTCTTTTTCTTACCGTAATGATATGGCATTATCTTGCTCTCCTTACTTTTCTTCTAGTTGCTTTAGAATATTTAGCGCTTTGCTTACCTCGTTTACTTGCAGCGCGTTTACGTCTATTTTCATACGCCTTTTGTGATGCAGTCATACTTTTACGCACACTCGCTGGTAAATATCTACCTCGCTTTGATCTTGGCTTCTTTTTATCGCCTTTGCTAATATAATCCCACTTTTGTGCAGTCCAGCGTTTTAAACTTCTTTGTGATTTCTTGAGTGCCATTACCTGTAACCACCACCGCGTTTTTTATATTCTCTGGCTAACATTTGAGCCTTTCTTGCACTCCATTGTCCAGCACGTCCACCTTTACTCCCAGCTTTAATTCTATAAAATAAACGCTTTCTCATTGCTGGTTTTGTATAGTTCCCAGCTTTGTTTACAGTAGACTTTTTACGCTTCTTCCTCACTTACCAACCTTTCTCATTGCGGATTTGTGTGACTGAGTAAATGTGCGACCTTTGCGCATTGCATTGACCATTGCGCGTAAATGTTTCGCAGTGTGATGGCGTGCGTGTCTACGCATTGCTGCTACTTGTCTTTTTTGTAGTCCACTAAGACTAACACCTTTTAATTTTTTTACCATTTTACTTTATTGCTCCAATACGCAGCAGACATTCTACCGCGTGCTATGTTTTTAGCGTGCCTTGCTTTGAATGATCTGCGTTTTGCTTTTATTCGTGCAGACTCGCCTTTTTTTGGTTTACCAGCAGTTTTTGCACCTTGTTGTCCAAAACGTATTAACTTTATCCTACTACCAGATTTAGCTAATACTACATGACTCTTTGTTTTATGTCCTGGAGTCCGCTTTGGTTTATTGTAACCACTAAATCGTATGCCACGATAGGTTATCAATCCGCTTCTCCGCCCATAACTTCAGCAACACTATCCGTGCAAGCATCTGCAATCTTTTTAAAAAATGCGATCTCCTCTGCTTCGCTCATTTCTGGTAAGTTAATTGCACCAGCTAGTTTTTTCGCAAGTGCCATTTCAAACGCATCTGATTGAATCTTTGCCATGAGTTCTTTCATAAACATCGCAATCACTTTCTTTGCAAATTTCTTCATTTTTCTTTCCTTATTATTAAAATCTTATAACTCAAGTACACAATTGTCATTATCGCGATAATACACTGTAACAATAAATTAATTTCAGCGAGGTGTATACCGTAATTCGCAAATGATAATCCTGACACTTTTAAACTATCCACGGCTTCTCCCATTCATTTTTCCAGACATGTAACTAATTTTATCACTCAGGTCATCTACTTCTTTCAGTATTGCTTCGTGCCGTCTATCCATTTTATCATTTATGCTCGCTTTAAAAGCATTTATAGAATCAATCAACTTTATTGATATATTGTAACATGAATTGATTTCGGTTTGCATTTTTGATATATCTTGTTTGATTAATTCTAAATCTTCTGTTTGCTCTTTTTGACTTTTAATTAAATTCATAATCATAAATACGAAGAGACAGCAAATTACACCAGCAGCGCCGAGTTGACCATATAGTTCAATTGCTTGAGTTAAGTCCATTATTTTACAAAAACCTCTTCGTACTTTTGATGTCTAAAACACCACATTGAGCCACTATATATGGTTGCGTTATAATAATGAGACACAGAATCTTGATCTATAATTTCTTGAAAAACATTTGGAGAATAATCTTCATCGAGTGCGTGGCCCATTATAGACCATCCACTACAACTCCAGGTAAATAAACTAAACATCCCAATGAATACATATTTCACTGGGATATTATAAGATGTACTTTGATTATTATTTTTCTTCTTTTTCTTCAATTAAACTCTCTCTAAACATTTGTATTAATGCACCTTTTGTAACTTCTAACTGTTCTCCAAGA